>OGPR01000570.1_pt1 | contig 37476 bp, 33 predicted proteins | sample 1552981 | NCBI WGS metagenome assembly OGPR01 (sample SAMEA2580260, study PRJEB22360) | human gut metagenome | biome: human gut; feature: human-associated habitat; material: faeces | place: Denmark | collected 2008/2010 | reverse complement strand
TGTACAGGCTCATCAGGTTGCCGACCTTGTTCACCTGATAGTACTGCTGGGACAGGCGGCGGCTGTGGTCAAACATCCGCTCCCGCAAATCGGCGGCCACGTTGACCGCTGACCCGAAGAAACAGACGCGCCACAGGAACCGCCCGATGACCATGAGCACGACGATCCAGATCATTGGCAGGCAGATGTGCTGAAACAGCACCTCCCTGGTAAAGGGCAGCGTCTGGCCGTCCACGACCACCTGCCCCAGATTTACGCCGTTGATGACCAGCCGGTACAGCTCCGGGATGAGCAGCTGAATGTAGTCCACCGTCAGCAGCGACAGAATGCCCAGCAGCAACACCGGCGCGTGCTTGAGATAGTATCGGTTGATCGCTTTGCCGAAAATCACGGCGATCCTCCCTCCTTTTCCTATTTCTTTCTGCTTTGCACAAAGTACGACAAAATGCCGTAAAATATAAGTATATCGTACCAGCGCAGGTTCGTCAATGGGGAGACAAAAAGTGCATTGTAGGGGCGGGGGCGCAGCACGCCCGGCCCTGCGGCAGTCGTTCAGCTCCCGGGTCGATGAGGAGCATCGCCCCCTACATACAGAAGCGGATGCTTGCATCCGCGGAAACAAAAGAAAAGCCCCTTGCCGAACGTATCGGCAAGGGGCTTTCTCTGGTGCGCGGTACAGGACTCGAACCTGTGACCTCCTGCACGTCAAGCATGAGGTCAAATTGGGTCGAATACTTTCCCGTAGTTGTTATTGTACTCTATATCGACTTCGTTATTTTTATCAATGTTCAATTCGCACATAAGTGCATATATATTATACCACAATATCATGATATGTCAACAAGAATTGCATCACAATACCCCAAAAAAGAAAATCACGGCCGCAGCCGAATATTTTTTCCGAACCTACGCAAAAAGTGGGGTGGTAGGCTAAAAAAGGGCGCACTTCTCCCTGTGTAGTGGCAAGTGCTATTTATCTTTATTGCAAATTGTAATTTCTTCTTCTCTTTTTTGGGGTTAAGCGTTTTATCTGAATACTGAGAACCAAAAATTGCACAACCCCAAGTAAAAAACAGGCTCTTGACAAAATTAAAAAGCTGTAATACAGTAAAGATGCTTTTATAGGCTCGTGAATCCCCCTCGTTTGTCTCCACAACAAACGGTTCAAGGGGGGTTCCTTTTTTTATATTAAAAAAGGTTTGCATAATGGTGTAGAGGTTATGTTTCCCGCGCCAGAGTGCAGCTTTAATAATGGCCCCAAGCTCGGTAAGACGTTTGAGCGCGTCATTGACAGTGTGACGTGCGATACCAAGGGCCTTAGCGATCGTGGCCTGACTGGGGCAAGCCTTGCCACTATATGAGATTCTTTGGCTGCACAAATATGTATAAACTGCAAATGCACTTTTATCGAGAGAAAAAGGGTTACCGTCGAGCCATAGACGGAACCATTTGCCTTTAAGCTGGGTGATCGTAAATTTCGACGAAATATACATACCGCCCATTCCGTGCCGGTGCTGGTGAGTGATCAACCCCTTTTTCACCAGCCGACCAATGGATGTGCGGATGGTAGTAGCGCTTCCGATCGCGCACTGATGCCGGATGGTTTCAATACGGATAGTAGCCGTACCAAGGCAGTTCTGACATTTTACCAGATAAAGATAGAGCTTCAAGTCCGACAGTGACAGCCCACAGTCGAATACGGCGTATGGTACTTTCAAAAATTGCATATCTTTATTCTCCTGCTATTTATTCTTTCGCAACACTTTCTGGACAGGCGCTTTCCTGCGTCAAGAGGCGCAGCGTAAAAGTCTGATCGTGGTTATAAACGAGTTCTACACGCTGGCCTTTGTCGATGTTCAATTCATTGCGAACAAATTTGGGAATTTTGATTCTTCCCAAACTATCTACATGGCAGACTACGCGGGTGGAATCAATATCGAACGTCATCATGGTTATAGTTCCTTTCACTTTCATCGTGTTGCAGAGTGGCAACAGTGCTCTGCTGGGCAAGCAGTTCTTTCTCCTGTTGTTTAAGGTCGTTTAAGCGGGTAGAATCGAGGTCAATTTGGCGCTCTCGATCTTTGATAAGCTGTGTAACCTTTTCGGGGTCAACATCTAGCTGAACACCCATTTGAGATAGTTGCTCGGCTGCAATGCGGTAAGCATCTAAATTGGCTTTGTATTTGTTTTTAAAGAGTGGTTTAAGCGGGCCGGGAGTACGCTGAAATTTCAGCCAAGTTTCTTTATAGGTATGGCACGTTTCCAAATGACGAACAGCTAAAGCATACTGCTTGTTCTTTTCCTTTGTATCGCTGATACGGGCCGCAATATGCTGCATCTCCTGCTGTATTTTTTTGAGCTGAGGGATAAAGTCTTTTGCGGTGCTCATACGGCTACGGTTCATCGTATTAAGAGTTGCCGCCAAATGTTTGACATTGGCTAAGGCAGCTTTACGCTCGACGTAGGCAATACGCTGGCGTAAACTATCTTCCGGGTGAAGTGTTTCACTAAGCTCGGTGGAAGCTATATCGGAGATCAACTGCTTACCCTTCATGCTCTGGCGCTGTGATTTCGTATTTTCGTCTGACACTGGAACGAAACTATAGTCCCAGTTTTCATAAATTTCGACTTGGCATGTGCCAGCAGCTTTATCATAATGCACGAACTCAGCCGGGATGAAAATGCGATCTATCCCGGATTGGGGAAGTGTAAGAGTGATTCCCTTTAAGCTCATAGTTTTTATATCGTCGTTCTTAACACCGATCATGGCTGGCTGAACGCCATTGGCCAATTCGATTTGCTTAATGAGATCGCCGCCGCGCACAGCACCGTGGGAATTATCAGGATATACAATGTCATATTCAAAAGCACTTCCAAGAGCAATTTGAATTGAACCGTCAGGCTTTCCTTCAACGTGATCGGCGTCCAACATAAGACGTGCAGAATTGCCGTTCTTGTCCTTTACTGATAGCAGCAGACCGTTTTTGCTGGCCTGTATTATCTGATTGTTTGTTACGGTCACCAGAGTTTCTTGTGTGTTGGCGTTGTTGTGCACAGTGGATTGGAAAGTTTCAAGCATATCACCGATCATTGGTGCAGCATCGCTGAGAGAGGCGTCACTGCCGTTCTTGATGGCATCAATGATGGCGTTACGGCTCATGCCGGGGCCGAGAGCATCTTCGGGGATGTGGCTTTCATCGGCATCATCCATGATGTATGTGATTGCGCCAGTGCGTTTATCTATTTTTGTACGGATGCCTTTTTGATTCAATTCGTCTTGGAAACCGTCGAAGGAAGGGGCAGTTTGCACGGCCTCCCGAATGATTTTGCGCAGCCGGGTAAAATTATCGGCATTGACGGCAAGCTGCTCTTGAATCCCTTCTGAAAGGTATTTTTCGGTATCGGACAATTTATTTCCTCGAACAGCTTTTCCGGCCCCGCAATAGCGATAGGCAATGTGTTTGCCATTGTCCAAGACGGTTACGCCCAAAGCTAAGGCTATTGATTTGAACTGATCGTAACTGGTAGCTCTGGCCAGCGCGAAATTAAGACGTCGGCGCACCTGTGTCCGCATGGGGATGGTTTGGTGCTTTCTGATATAAGCTGAATAGCGCTGACCGATATTTTCGGGTTCTTCGATAACTGACAGTTCCGCTTCGGCGCAAAGGCGGTCACTGATTCCGCGGATTTGACGTGCTGTTTTGTAGGGAACAGTGCGCAGTTTTTTATAGTCGTAAAAGGAATAAGCGTTGATGATAATGTGATTGTGCAAATGGTTTTTATCAAGGTGAGTAGCAACAACAAACTCAAATCGGCCTTCGGTAAATTCCGAGGCCAGTTTTTTTCCCAATTCGTGCGCTTGCTCTGGTGTCAAATCATCATCAGGTGAAAAGGATTGAATTAGGTGGTAGGCAAGATTCTGATTGCGTCGAGAGGCGCTGCGGTGAGCCTTTCGTGCCATTGTGGCAGTCATTTCAAAGTCAAGAGATGCGGTTTGAGGCTCTGTGTTATAGCCAGAAATAAAAAGCTGTCCATCCGTTTTGTCAGGATTTTCAATGTATGATACAGCCTTATTCAGTGTGGTTTTTATAGCGTGTATTTTGGTGATAGCCATACAGGGCCTCCTTTCCCATAAAAGTAAAACCCCAGGTCCGACGAATCGTCGCACCTGGGGTTTGAATTTGGTTATTTAGTTAAGATCAGGTTCTTGCTTTTGGGGTGTCAGATCATGCGTTTGGAGTTGCCCGTTAATCTCAGTGGCTCGGGCCGCAGCTTCAGCGCATATATTGTCCAAGCTCCTTCTTGTCGAGCGTTGGGGCTTATCGTGAGCCAGTTCCGGCATTTGGCGTGACCAAGTCTGCACAGTTTCAGCCTGCAAGAAGGAAACCAGCGGGGCTAAGTCCTCTGTCTCATCGTAGTGCTGTAATGCTCCATAGTAATCACGCCTATTTTCCTCATGTACTACGAGCGGCGGGTAGTTGTTTATCATCAGCCAATAGTTCATCATTGTACGGCCAACGCGCCCGTTTCCGTCCGCAAAAGGATGTATATTTTCAAGTGCTGCGTGAAAATAAGCAGCCGCCAGCAATGGATTTTGCCGACCACTCTGTTCAAGTTCTTGTAAAAGTTCTTCGACTTGCTGTGGTACATCTTCGGGAAATGCCCCTACTTCATGAATCCCCGTTACATAGTCATGCCGCTTGAACTGGCCGGGGCGTTCTCCGTTATCAATGTAACGGTGTTCATCAAACGTACCGCTCGTCAAGGTTCGGTGAACTTCCAGCAGGAGCGAGGTAGTGATCGGCTCCCTCTGAATGATTTTCTCTTTGAGAAACTCATAGCAAACCTTTTGGTTATGAACTTCAAAGAGAGTGCGCGGCGAACCATTAAAACCACTCACCCTGCCGTTTTCAAAAACCTCTCGTGTGTCAGAATAGGTAATGGCGTCGTTTTCGATTTTACCGGAGTGGTAAGCGAACAGCACACGAAAACTTTCTAGGTGCAGCTCCAAATCCGCTACTGTTCGGATGTTCCAGTCTTGCCAAATTTTCACCGCTTGCTGATATTTGTCCAAAAGGTTCGCCTCCATCTCAAATTATAAATACATAGTTTATTATAACTGAATTACTCTTGTTTGCCAATGACATAGGAATATTCTTGCCAGCATTATTCGTGCTCAAGAGTTTCGTTTGTACGGTTGAGGGAAGGGGTTGCAATTCTTTGAGAATTGATCTCTGAGGCCCGCGTGGTAGCAGAAGCAATTATCTCGTCCAGCGTGCGAGGGCGAGTATTCCGAAGCATTTCAACCGCAGGCTCCAAAGGCTCGGAAGATAAATTGTGTTCTACACAATAGATCGAACAGGCATCCTCCAATAGCCGGAAATCACAGCTTTTCTCACTGCCTCTGGAATTATCACCAAGCGTGCGCTTGGTGTACGTTTCCAGCGCTTTATCTCGAATAACAGAAGTATAAATACGACATATCTGCAATTCCTTTTGCAAGAGTGCTCGATAATGATTGTCAGGCTCATTGGTAATCTTGATCTCGGTAATCAGTTTATCCGGCACCGGGAACATAAAATCAAATCGCAAAGATGCAATCCTCTTATTCTTGTCGTACAGGAAAAAGGCGTTTTGGTGATTGTTCGTTTTGGAAGAAACAGGAACATAGTATTGAAAACCGTTAATTTCTAAGACTACGCCACAAAAAAACTTGCCCTTGCGATTATGACTTTCATAATCGACAAAGGGGACATGTGAAATCCCACGGATACTGCTTTCAAAATTCCGAAGGTGGTTTACGTATTCGGGGGACACATAATAGAATGATAGCTTTTTCATTTCCAATCTTTCTATTCGCTACTCGATAAGAAAAAGCCAAAGGGGTGCGACAATTCGTCGCACCCCTTCGGCTAATCCTTAAAAACCGTGATCGGAGTTACCTCTCGATCTAACCATATTTCAGGTTCTATATATCGTCCCAGACTGTAGCGCTGGGGGCTGCAAGGCATCGCGCGCGTAGGCTATCCTTGTATTATCATTATATCTCAGGCACTAAATAGTGTCAAGTTCGGTTTCCCCACGCTCACGCAATGATGGATTGACGGCGTTTATCGTGGCGGCCTGTTCTGTGGCACGAGCACAAAGCGATTCAAGTGTGCTGTTTTGAGGTTGGGAGGACGTGTTTTGCCGAGCGGCTGACAATGCCTCAGCCAGTTTGGAAAAACCGGCATCCACATCCTTGTCCCAGCGATCTACAAGACAACGCTCATTGGTAGTGAGATCTTTTCGCCATTCTTCGGCATCGGGTTCATTGGTTTCGCCGTTGAACATTTCGGACAATTCAGAAACCCGATCGAAAGGAACGTAGAAAATCTCACTCCAAATTCTTTGCTTGCTGTCGCCAAGCTCGTCAAACAACGACAGACTTCGCTCGTCCGAGAGTGCGCGTACTACACTGTCTCGATATTGGGAAACCTCGCTCTGAGTTGCCCCGCCCATCGTGATAGCATCGGCGTTCAGTCCGATACCTTTTTGAACTCTGACTTGATGGAATGTGAAACTGTTGAGAAGGTCGAATTGCAAATTGGCATTTCCCAAAATGCTGTCCCTCATAGTACCGTGACGCCAGCTACTGCCTTGGGCGTCGAAATCGTGAAATACGATATTACACATACGCGAGTGAAATACTCGTGCATTGGTGAAGGAAGCACGCAAGGCTTCCACATTCTCGAAAAGGCAATCTTCAAATGTGGTTCCTTCAAAGAGAACACCGTCCAAGTACGAGTTGGAAATTGTGCAATCCAAGAATCGACATCCGCTGAAATCATAATCTCCGCCAGCGATGCGAAGTCCATCCAGCGTTACGTTTTCAAAAAGGCATCCACCAAAATCAACGCGGTGACTTTTCCGGGCCGCGTCAAATTCTTTCTGAGATAGATACTCATACCGCCGCCCGAATATTTCAAGCATATCTGTTTCAGACCAGCTCATAATTATCACTCCTTTTCTCTGGTACGACGAATCGTCGCACCTAAATTTTGCGTAACAATTTGCACAGGCGTTCTTGTGTGAGTGCTTTGACATCCATGTACTCTTGTCTCAGTTGCTCGACATCAGACAGGTATAGATTTCTAGTTTCATTACAGCGTTTTGCGATCTGGTTTATGCTACCGGCAAGCCGCGCCAAATCGCGGCTGACATCTTTGAGTATTGAGAAGTCATAGCATTTGACTTCCCCGGTCAAAAGCATCTCGCGTGCAAATAGCGAAAAATTGGTTACACCCGCTTCACTCATTTTTGATTGAACTTCATCCCATTCGTCAGGAGTAAAGCTGACAAGCAAGCGGATGGGTCTCAATCGTTTGGACATTGATAATCTCCTATAAAAAGGGGTTTGGGGCATAGCCCCAAGCGAGGGTCTTAGGGTAGGGACACCCTAACAAGCGCATGTGGTTACCACATGCAATGCTTGCTAACCCTCGCTGCGCGAGGCCACCTCAAAATAAAAAATCGCGGTTAATGCTGTGTCCCGGCAATCGGCTCTGTCTCAGGCAGTGTAGATGCCGCCATCTCAGAGATTTCTTCATCGGTCATTTGGGGCAGGATGTCTAAGAGTTCCTGCATATCATGGGCGATGGTTTCGTCAGCGTAGGGAATGGCCTCCTGCAAAAGACTTTGGAGTTCGGCCACGGTCGGCGTAGCTCCCGGCAGACAGTAACACTGGATGATTTCTTTTTGCTCGTTCATTAACATGGTGATCAAGCTCCTTTTTTCACAAATCGCGGTTCCGTTCCACCTGCTTGGTCTTGTCGTGACGGGCCGCATTGATCTCGGCAGCACGGGCTGTAGCTTTTGTACAAATGGTGTCGAGCACATTTGACGTTTCGGCCATGAATGACTTCACGTCTGAATCGGTGAATTGCTCTGCGGTTTTGCCGTTCCACTGTCGATCACCCTTTGAATTGTACCGACGCGGTGCAGCGGTCACCGGCTCTGGCGAGCCGGTTTGTGGAGTGTCGGTTTCGCGGGCGCGGGATTTCTCTACGGTTTCGTCCAGCTTGTTGATAAACGTAGTGGCCGCTTTTTGTATGTGTTCCATCGCCTTGCCCAATTCCTTCAACTCTCGTCCGGACGACCAGCTCGTAACATATCCAAAAGAGTAGTCCGATGTATCAATGCCTAAATGTGCACACACAATGTAGGCAATGCTTTCAGCTTCGATTTCCTTTGTTTGGCGGGACGGGTGCTGCGTATCATCAGAAAGACTTTGCCCATGTTCACGAGCGTGGGCAATTTCATGTATGGTGGTTTTCAGCGTCATTTCCTGACTCATATCTTTCTGAACGACAATCTTATGCTCGGCGTGATCACAGTAGCCGTTTGCGCCGCCAGCAATATCTTCAAATGAAACAGGGTAGGGCGAAAGTTCCATCAGCGAGGACAGCAGCATTTGGTAGTCAGCTACATTGTTCCCTTGCAGCTTTGTGACGTACTCAGGCAGAGGTTCACCTTCGGTCTGAGATACATCATAAACGTATACAGGTTTATAGGCAGGGACAGTGATAGTCACTTTCTCAGTGATCGGTTTTCCTTTGGCGTCCATAATTGGCTTGCCATCAGGGCCAAGTTTGGGTTTGTCAACCGTATTCTTGTAGGGGGTATACCCTAAGATTTGGATGCCAGTTTCGCCGCGTTTGACATGGCGATTGAAATTCTTCATCCAAGAATTATAGCCTGCAACGTGGGTCGCACCCGGATATTGCAAAAGAATCAGCAGCACATTGCGGTAAGAGTATGTATGAAACTTTGAGATCATCTGCAAATATGCAGCATACTTATCGCTGGTAAATACGTCCCGAGCGCCCTGCTCCAATTTTTCAGTTAGAGCTTTGATTTTCTCGTTGATCTTGGCTTGATTTTGCGAGGTTTGTACGGTAGGCATAAATTATCCCTCCTTATATTTCCGGCGCAGAAAATAAACGATAAAACCGGCAATCACAAGAACTAGCAGTACAATGAGTTCAGAAAAAGCCGAAAGCATATCAGTGTGTGGTTCTGGTTCAGCGGTCGGCGTTGGTGTGGATGTCGGCTGCGGTGTTGCCTCGTCGCCGGTTGTCTCTGAGTTGTGGGCTTTTGCCTGTTGCACAGTATCGTTGCTGTCCAAGCTCGGTGTGGTTAGCATACGATCGGGGTTATCAGTATCGGTAACTGTCAAGTGAAAAATGGCTCCCGTGGAAGTATTCATTGTTGACTGTTCCGACTGGATGCTATAGCGATTGGATTCATCGTCTGCAACTCGCGCACCTAAAAACTGGTACTGTCCCGCGCGGGCGTCAGTTTTTAAGGCGGCGAGTTTGTTTGCGGCATAAACATCAAGGGTGTAGAGATCGCCGGTGTACTGATTGCCAAGATACACAATCACATGATGGTCAAATCCATCAGGGGCGGTCAGATAGGTGCCGATCTGAGCGACGCTATCCGGGTCATAGTCATCAGGCGGGGTAAAGAGTTCAATTTCGTCGGCAAAACGGTGCTGCCCGGTAACTGATTCATAATAGCCAACGTCCCCCACGATGTAATTAAGGGTAATGCTATCGCCTTCGGACAAAGAGACTTCGTAAGTGTCATTGACTTCTCTTACAGGGTAATCACCGGCAGGGTCATACTGTACGGCAGCATTGCAGTAGTAAGTGCCAGGCTCAACAGTTACCGTTTCTGTAAAGTCATTGAGAGCGCTTAGGACTGCTTGTACAGCCAGAGGGTCACTGGGGCCAGCACTCACAGTGGCCATCAAGGTACGGTCTTGCATATCATCCGGCAAGTCTTGTACGGTGAAGGTGATCTGTGCCTCGGCAGGGGCAGCTCGCACAGGCACACCCCAAAGAGTAAAACAGATTGCTACCATAATGGCAGTGAGGCATTGCTTCAAAACACATTCCTCCTTAAACGCAAAATCCACATACGACAAATTGTCGTATGTGGATTTTTGCCTTATTTCTCGGTGGGCGTTTCAGCCACTTGGCGTTGTAATATCTGGATAAGTTCGGGATATTTCGATTTAGGTAGTTGATCGGAAATGGTAGAGGCGAGAAAGGCTGCTTGGCTCATGCAGGGTTCAAATAGTCGAGCGTGACGCTTGCCGTCGCAGATATGGCCAGTTACTTTGATAAGTCCTTTCTGTTGCAGGTTGTTCAGCAGTACAAAAGCAGTACGCTTTTGACACGTCAGAGTGGGACACAAATCAAGAATTTCACGACGTGTCAACGGTCGGTCAGTCGCCCACAGAACCCTCAATATAGCCGATTCGTTGGTGGAGAGATTCATGAGAACCTTCTTTCTGAAATACAAAAGTATCCCGGAACGACAATTAGTCGTACCGGGTAGAATTATTGAATAAGGGAGAGAAGCGCCGACCACTGCTCGGCGTCATAGTGTTCTTCGATGCCCAACTTCATTTGATTGGCAAGGTCGTTAATCAATTCCTGAGCGGCGTGCTGGCGAATGTAGATAACCTGATCGACCCAGCCATGCGCACGAACCGCGCTGGGAATGTTTTTGTAGAAGGCCCAGTCTACGTTAAAACCAGCCTTGTGATGATCGCAGTCCTCATGCCATTTCCTATCTTGGGCGCAGTAGTAGAACTTCTGATTGTCGAGCGAAAACCAGTCTTGCGTGTCGGTGTTGAATTGAATACACACATTGATATAGTCGTTTACAGTCATGATAACCTCCTGTTCAAGTAGCCGCTCTCTCAAAATCAGTCGTAAGCGATGCGCTTGCGCTTTTGCTTACGGCCTTAATTAGCAGTAACCACAACCCCAAAAAGAAAAGTCAAGATAATCGTGGAATAAAATCAGTGCGCACACTGTTTTTATGCCGCGAAAGTATCTTGACTTCTTTTGGGGGTGTGGAACTACAAGTGCGACAAATTGTCGCACTTTAGAAACCGGCGTAGGTGAAGTAATGACATGGGCGACTTTCCATCCATCCATTTGACAAATTCAAACCAACGCCAAAACCGGCGGCACACTCAATCCACGAGCCACCGCCAACATACATTTGCACATGGCCTTGGGCATTACCGGCGGCATAGACAACACGGACATCGCCGGGTTGAACACTGCCGGGGTCGATGGGGACAAGATCACTGGCGGTGGCGTAAGCGCCTGTCCATGATGCGGAATAGGGAAGGCCAACCGCCCAAAAACAATACTGGATAAAACTGCTGCAATCCAGATTAGAACCGACTACGGGTGCGCCGGGGCCACCGCCTAAAGACGATGGCTGGCCATAAGAAAATTGACCCTGACACGCCAATGCAAAGCCGACAACTTGAGCGCGGGCATCATCACCTGATAGGCCAAGCTGCTCTAACAGCTCGGCTAATTCCTCGGCAGACAGTCGAGAGCCAACGGTGCGGCATTTGATGCCGTCTGTAATACCGTAAAGATCTTCCCAGTCCATTTTGAAAATCAGTTCGGCCCAAGCCACATTTTCATAGGCATCCTCTCCGGCGGCGTCATACCAACCGAGAAAACCAGAAGCTCCTTCAGGCAATTCTACGGTTTTGGTGTAGCGTGTTGCTGTGCTGTTTCCGATGTAGTCTACGCCATACTGATTTTGTTTGACAACGGTTCTCGTTACGGTGCCGTCGTTGATCTTAGCAGCGAGCGCCTGTAGATTGCCGGAGCCACCGCTTGTACCATCGGGATTTTCCGTTTCGGGGTCAGCATATTCATCATACCCAGCCAGATAAATAGTGCAGTTCAAATCATAATGACCAAACTGCCCGTCACAAAGTTCGCCGGGGCACCACGGAATTGCGGTAGCGTTTGTAAAGGTAACCTCATAAGTGTCGGTGATGGCGTTATCGCCATCACCTGTAACGACAGAAAATTCCGCGCTGAACTCGTCATCCGGCGTATAAAACCAGTCATTATTTAACCCTTTATAGAGGTTGGCATTTTCCAAAACAAGATTTCCTTCGCAATCTTCTGCGCTGATTGTGTCCTCAACAACAACAGCATCTTCCGGTAATTCTTCCAACTCGGATTCGTTGGCTCCATCCGGAAAAATGATTGGAAAATAGACGGTAACATCATGACTGCCATCTTCAACCCAATACTCGTAACTGCCACCGTCGCTGTGTCCTTCGTCCCAGTTCCATTGACGGGTGCCGGTTGATTCCGACCCCGTCCAATGGCCACATGACGAATTTCCGACACCGCATGTATGAGTTTCCGATTTATAATCGGTAATTGTGACGGTTTCTCCTTCGCTGCGGTAACCATTGACGCAGCCGCCATAGACAAGGCAGCTATATGGGGGTGATTCTTTTGCAACCACATCCAGCCCATAAGCGGTCAGATCGCGGCAATAATCGAAAATAGGGTAACCATCAAAAGAAGAAAAAGCCGAATTTGGGGGCCAGTTCTGCTGGAAATAGACGGTAGCCAAACTGATTATTTCTGCTGTATCGTTGCTGATGCCGTTTGCATAGCTCCAAGTAACACCATGTTGCAGATTGTTGCTGTAGCGTCCTGTTAAGGTGTCATAACCATACGGGTTTCCGTTGGGGTCGGTTTCGGCGGCAAAGGCGTTATAAATTTCTTCGGTTATGGATTCATTGCGATATTGATTAAGGTAATCGACGAGAGCCTTTACATTTGCGGGGTCGGTACAGATGGTTGTGGTAACGGTTGTCGAGGCCATCGAGTTGACAACGCATATAATAACGATCAACAAGATTATCAGTACAGCGACACCAACTGAAATCAACGAGCCAAACGGGTGAGAAATGATAAAACGCAAGGCTCCGAACACTCTTTTGATACCATGACCGGCGGCAAAGGCTCCATCTTTTATGTCGCCAACAGCGTTGCCAGAAAAATCATCGGTGGCAGCTCTAAAACGTTGAGCTTGCCCAAGAGTGTTGCGAAGGGCAGAACGAGTGATGCTCCCCAATCCGGCTTTTCCCTCGCGTCCAACCACAGAAATGCCGTAGGAGATTGCATCCTTGGCTTTGATGGTTCCATCTTTGATGTCGGCTGCAAGTGGTATAGCTGCTTTGCCGACATTCACCGCACTACGTCCAGCAGCGGTGATCGTAGTAGCTTGAATTGCTGCGCCTGCGATCGCTGGGTTAAGTCCTGCGGATTTAATGCTGGCACCATCATAGTCGCTGGGTGCAATGACTTCCACAGCGGTTATTGCTTGGTTGGTAATGAACTGTCCACCTTGTACAAGTGTTTTACCTAACCGGCCCTCACGGTTACCGGCTTGTCGCTTGGCGGCGTCAGTTCTATTGCGAGGGGTGTTTTCTCCACCGTCGCCACCGTGGCCAGCTTCGCCATTGCTGTCAATGTGATTGCTTTCGAGATCAGGGCTATCGAGGGGCGGGTCACTGTTCAGATCATCATTGAATGTTTCAGCGCGTTCTTCTGGTAAGGAGATTCTACCCAAAATTCGATCGCGTGTTTCATCGCCAACAAAGGTAACATGATCTTTCACAGAGTATGCGGCAGACACTTGACTGCGTAAGTTCTGTTGTATTACTTCTGTGGTTTTAAAAACCGGGCCGTCCTGCCCGGTGAAACGAACAGAACCGCTCATATTCAAATCCTCGCCATCGCTTTTCCGCTGTTGGGGTTGGTGTCCATCAGCTTAAACAGCTTCGTGTTTTCGGGGAACTCATTGACGAAGGGAACGACAGAACGTCCCGCGATCAACAAACCGCAGCCGGAATCTACATTTGTGATGTAGTCCAGTTCTTCGGGGGAGATTTTAAGCAGTTTACCAAGCTGCTGGGCATCAAGCGGGGCCTGATTTAACAACTTGATATACTGGCAGTCCGACAACATTCGTCTGGCATCATCATCCAACAAGATGGATTCAACGTGCTGCGTGATACTGGTCAAGATCGCGCCCCATTTGCGAGCGCGGCCAGAAATTTCAAAGTAGTAGTTCATGGATTCTTTGTCACGCAGCAAAAGCTGAAATTCATCGGTATAAATCCAAGTGCGACGGCCCGTTTCACGGTTGAGGGTGATGCGGTTCCAAATCTGATCAAGTACAACCATCATACCGAGAGTTTGCATCGGCTTGCCCAATTTGACGGTGTTATAGCAAACGAGCCGGTTGTGGATGTCTACATTGGTCTGATGGGCAAAAATGTCCATCGAGCCGTCAACATAGATCGAGAGTGCGGTAGCAATGTCACTGGCTCCGGGGCCTTGTTTCACGAGATTATCGTAGAAATCTTTGAGATTCGGCATCAGCATCTTTTGCGGGTTATTGAAGAACTTGGAATAGGTCAGGCGTGCAGCGCGGTCAATGTAGGTACGCTCGGCAGCCGAGATACCGCCACCACCGATGATAAGTTCGCAGAACATCTGCAAAAACTGAGATTTGAGCACCAGAGGGCTGTCATTATCTGCGTAGTCCTCGGTAATATCCATCGGGTTGATATGCTCATTGCTGCTGGAAGAAATCTCTACAACCTGACCGTCATAAGCCTGCACCACGGGCGAATACTCCCCCTCTGGGTCTATGATGATAACGTCATCCTCTGTGCCCATAATGACCTGGCTGATTTCCAATTTCACGTCCATTGACTTGCCAGAACCGGGCTGTCCAAGTACATATCCAGCGGGGGAAGCGAGATTTTTACGTCTGAACATGAGCAACGATTTGCTGCGTGCGTTCAATCCCATATAAAAGCCGCCCGGTTCAAAGAGTTCTTGCGTGGTAAACGGAATGAAGATTGCCGTATTAGCAGTGGTCAGTGTCCGCTCGATTGAAATACGCTTCTTACCGATCGGCAAGATAGAGTTCATAGCCTCGCGCTGTTCAAACGGCAGCGCGTCGAGCTTGCACGTCTTTTTCTGAACCGCGCTCATAATCTGCTTTACGCGAGAATCCAGTTCTTCATTGGTGTTTCCGTAGGCGTGCACCATCAAGCAGACCTTAAACAGTTTTTGGTTACGATTGACCAGTTCATCAAGAAGATCTTCCGCATTTTTGATGTTTTCACTGAGTTCATACCGAATGCCCATAGCGGCAGGAAGTTTTTGCCTGACGGCACGAACCATGCCGTCGGCTTCCTCTTGTCGCATAAACGCGAGTTTGGTTTTGACCATCTCTACGGCATCGTGCTGCTCCACTGCGTCAATGTGCAAGGCAATCACAAGGTCGAACGGGAGTTCAGACAAACGGGACAACAGATCGTCGGTCATTTCCGGCGCAATATCGCGCAGAAAAACGGTCTTGCCGATTTTATCTCCAAAAGCATAGCGGTCACTGTATGTTCCTTTGGAATCATCCTTTTGGGGGCGCCAGTCGAAGGACGACGGGCAGATAAAGTCTTTTGCCATCAACTTGGATTCAGCAAGCAGCCAATCATACTCGAAGTTCAAAGTTGTGTCCGGGCGAAGAATGGCGTTCAGCAGGGCCAGTCGCTGTTTGCCGGAGAGGACAACCGCATCGCTGTGTAACCCCTTAAAGCTGCCTTTCATATCAGAGGCGCGGCGGGATAGCTGCTGAACTGCACTGTCGTAGCTGTCGGCATGAACGGTAAAAGTGATAAACTTTTCCCGAATCAATCCATTCTGCCCCTGCATGGCTTTATCGGCAATCACCTTATTCATTTCACGACGGTAAAGGTCGATTTTGTCGTTTTTCATCGGGATAAACATATCCTGCTCGAAGCGATCCTGATCCATGTGTTGTGTGACCAAGTTGATTTGCAGGTGCATTTCAGGATCGCAGTAATTGAGCAATTCGCAGTAGCGTGTGAAAATGTTGGCCTGTTCCTCGCGGCGGGCAATTTGGTAGTTGACGTCGGAAAACTTCATCGTCATGGAATAAAGGCCGGGTTCGATCTCACAAATACCGTTTTCATACATTGCTACAAAATCCAAGCAATCAGTGGCTTTCTGTGGAGCGCGGCTCTTTTTTATTTGTTTTGCGGTATTCGCGTTGTTCTTTTCTTGTTTCTTTTTTTGCTGCCGCAATTTTTTTGCGCGTGCTCGCTGCTCGGCTTTTAATTTCTTTTTTTGTGAGCGCACTTGCTGTTTGGCACTCGCAAGTGCGTTCTTTTCGGGGCTTTTTTGAAGAATTGACATTAGCATAGCACTCCTTGTAAGGTTGAATCGGAATTTGGGGGGTAATGGAGTAATTCCGCCAGTAGATGGCAAGTAATTGCTCGAAGGTGTAACCGTTGCGACGGATAAAGCCAAAGCCCAAAAAAGGCGTTACCTCCACCATAACAACATAGGTCAAAATATCTGCCGATACCCCAAAATAGTAAATTCCGAGGGCAAAGGTTGCAATGGCCAACACAATGGCTATAGCGAAACAAATAAGCTGCCGGATTGACATTCCGGCAAAGATTTTCTCGTGATATTCGGTGATTTCAAAATTGATTTTCGTCGAAATCATCAGCAATCCACCTTTCATGGTATAGGTGCGACGATTTGTCGTATCATCACACGGCGCTTGTGATGGCTTTTGCGAACTTTCCGCTCATTATCATAGCAACCAGCAAAATAACAGACTGCGCCAGAAGTCCCCATGCCTGGTCAACCACATCACCGCCTCCTGTTCCTACAGAAGCCGCCAGCGCGGGATAAAAACCGATGACGAGATAAAGGATGCTGCCTTGTATGGCAACACCGGCATAGCTTTTGAGAAAGCCGATGCCGACGTTGTGGAGTTCTTGATAACATAATGTTGTAATAGGGATTGCCGCAAAAGCGTTGTAAACATACAGCTCTATGAAACGTGCGGCAACGAGTGTATCAACGACAATGGCGATAATCTTGATACCTACACTTACAATTTGCAGTACCAACGTGGTTGATAGCTGCTCAAAGAAATGACCGTCAAGTTCAGCCAAAGACGATGAATCAATGGTTGCACTGACTGAACCGCTATTAACAACCCCTGAGATACCAGTTGTTATTTGTGCGCTGATGCCAAAAAGAGCGTTGAGGATAACTGTAGAGTTTTGCACAGCCCAAAGGCAAAGTGCCATCTTGATGAACGACTGAAAAATAGTAAACATCATATAGGTGGAACTGCCTTGTCCACCGGCAGCAGAACGCATAAAGGCATTGTAAAACTCCAAAATGAAGAAAAGAGAAAGTATTACAAGCGCGATCGGCAGGACAATGTTTGAAGCGATGGTGTTAGAAAAGCCTGCGAGTGTCGAGTTCCAAGTGTTCAAATCTTCAAGCAGCCCGGAATTTTCGCCCATCCCAGTTGCCGATGCAATGATTTTGTTTAGGATGTTCTGAATCGCGTCAATCATAGGCAATTTCCTTTCTTTTTGAGGCGCGACAAATTGTCGCACTTTATTAGAAATGAATTTGCGTAAGTACAGCAGCAGCAGATACCACAACGGCACCACCGGCTACGCCGAGCAAAGCCTGCTTCATTTCCGGGCCGTTATGGTCTTTGATGCTGAAACCGAGCTGAACACCGTTCCAGACAATGTAAAGGGTGCCTGCAAAAACGAGGCCCTTGGAAAGAATGCTCATGAGCTGATCGAGAAATTCCATAAGTAAAACTCCTTTGTGTTATAGTGAATTTAATTCGGATAGATTGATTGTTGTAACAGACTTAATATCTTGGAAAAAGTTTGACATCTCTTTTTCCTCTCTCATTTCGTAGGTAAAGTGGTTTTTGGGGTCTGCGTCGGCACATAGCTTGTAGTTGGGGTGTCGTTGCAGATCATATTTGCGGCTGTGAAATGGGGGAAGTCCAGAGATTATAAGTAAGCACCATCCGCGCTTGTCAGTGCGTATTTCATCCGGCGTCATTAAGTCGCGGGCTAACGATTGATATGCCTTTGTGTAAGACCCGTGAGAGCCGTTTGTTTCGCTGGGGTTAAGGGCTTCGATCGTTGTTTTGCCCAAAAGTTTGCAGACAAAATCTAGGTTGTCAGGGGTATTATCGCCACCAAGAAAAAGCCAGCTATCACAGTTGCCCATTATCGTGGGCCAATCGTCTTTATACTGACTTTTGAGCTGTGCAAGGTTTTGGTACACAATAACAACGGAGATTTCACGGCTACGGATAGTAGAAATAAGATATTGGAAATGGGGGATTTGTCCAATGTTGGCAAATTCATCCAACAAAAAGCGGCAATGCCTGGGCAGACGCCGTCCGGGTGAGTGATCGGCTGCGAGGGCCAGCATATCAAACAACTGCTGATACATAATCGCAGCTAAGAAATTGAACGATGCGTCGGTATCGGGCAGGACGACGAATAAAGCCACTTTTTTGTCCTCTGCAAAATCCATGAGGTCGAGATTATCGTCAGCAACCATATTCTGGATAGAGGGAATATTGAAAGCACTCAATCTTAACCCCAAAGAAACGTTAATGCTCTGTGCGGTTTTGGGTGCTGCCATCTTATAAATCTCCCACTGTTTGAGGGCAAATGCGTCGGGCTTTCTGGCTGCCAGTTCTTGAAATACTATATCCAGAGGACTGACATATCCGGGAACATCTTCTTTTACTTGAAGCAGCCGAAACAAGCGCATAGCACTGTTTACATTGCGCTCATTTTCTGGTAGTTCAAAAAGAACGTAACCAAAAATGGCTTCGATCAGTGCGGTCATACCTTCTTCCCAAATGGGGTCGGTACTTGTTTTGGCATTGGGGTCATCCTTCATGTTGGTTATGAGGTTTTTTGCTATTTTCAGAAGATCATCCTCAGAGTGCAAATAGGCGAAAAAATTGTAGTGGTCAGATTTATCTCTGTCTTTTAGGTTGAACACTTTTACGGTATAGCCGCTCTGCAGAAGTGCTCCGCCGCAATCGTCCAGAAGTTCTCCCTTTATATCCGTACAAACAAAGTTGCAGTTGAGTTGAAGGAGATTGGGTTTGATTACGCCTCTGGTCTTGCGGCTACCACTGCCGCCGAACACGATCACATTCTTGTTGCGGTTGTAATCATTGTCGGCGGTAACTTTCATCCGGCCCTCCATGCTCAGACGTTCAGTGTCGGTTAAAATGATATTGTTTTCCGGTTTCGGGTCGATGAAGGGTTTAATATCCTCTGGCGTACCCCACCGGGCGCTACCATGTTCCACACCGGGCATGAGCTTATGCTTGTTGGCAATAACCCATATAGCAACGAGTGCTGTTATGGCCAGACCAGCCAGTCCCCACAAAAGTGATGTGCTTGATAGGCACAATCCGTAAGGCGGGTTTAAAAGTTGTTCAACGTCCAGTGCGGCGAAAATTTTATCACCAATGCCACCGGGCGTAGATTCATAGATACCGCCCATACGGTTTGACAGCCAAAATATAATGATGGCTGCAAAAATCAGCAAAGCAGGTTTGTTCTTTTGTCGGGGGGTCACAGGCGCTCACCCCTTTCGGGCTGTCTGCTCCTGAGCTTGCTATTTAGCTGATCGGCCAGTTCCTTGGCGCGATCGCAAACCGCTTGTACTTGGCTTTGAACTTTGTTATCCTTCCCGCGATCAACGATGCAATGCTCCAATGCCATCTGGATTCGTTCAATATCTTGGCCTTTGAACCATAAGGACAGATTGCCGGTGTCTTTGTCTTTAGTCACGGCGAAGTCTACAGCATAGGCTTTCATCTGTCGCTTGATGTCCTTTAAGGCTGCGGAATCAACTTCGACGCTGTTTAAGGCTCGTCCCTGCCGGTTAAGCTGAGAAAGTGATTGAGCACCGGTTTTGGTGGAGTAATGCCGCTCGGCCAGCGCATGGGCTGATACTGATAACAGTTTCGCAAGAGCCTCGGCAGATAGGCGGGCGGTGGTGGCTTCAACATGGATAAGTTGATCTTCAATCACCGAAAGTACCTCCTTTCATGATTTTTAGGTAATCGTTCCAGTCTTTCCCTTTGGGTGGGCGTTTGTCGATGATGCTGCCTTTGAAATTCAAATCATTCAAAAGACAGCGAGCGGCATCGCGGCTTTTGTCACCGCCTTCATCAGCGTCTTGGGCTAGGTAGATTTTTTGGGGACACGGGTAGTGTTCAAGATGGTGCCGAAGCGGGCCGGGGTAGCAACACTCCAAAGAAATAAAACCATACTGTTTCCAGTCCATCCCCTGTAGTGCAAACAATGACATCAGAGACCAGGCATCTACGGCAGCTTCACATACAAACCATGCTTTGCGGCCAACAGATAGGTTCCAAGCAGCGCGCGTTTCGTAGTCGCTACCGGGGATAACGTGCATATACCTTTTGGTTTGTACAGTACCTTTAGCGGCGGCATACGTTGGTGTATTCGCGGCATTTTTGGAGAGGTAAACAAGGTTTCCGTGTTCATCGGGGTAAATGTAACCACCATCTGAGAGCCAATCGAACACACTTCTTTCAATCTGCCTTGCACCGAGCAAGTAGGCGTAAATACGACGCCAGTGCTTTTTGCTTTCAGTAGGCAGCACAAAGGGTTGTGGCTCTGATGCAGAAATTCGGGGTGGTGAAATAACATGACGTGGTTTAGGCTCTTGGTGAGTGCTCAGGCGTTGAGCCAGCTTGCGAATGGCATCTTCTTGATTCACATTTTCCATCAGCATGACAAGGTCGATGATCGACCCCTTTGCCGACCGACTGTTCCAGTAGAACCTATTGGTGCGAGGGTCGATAATGAAACTGGAATGCTCTTTCAGCCGCAAGTGGGTTGTACCGTGGCGTTCCAAGTGAAACCCACAAGAGGTGATATAGTCCTCGATGCGGATTTGTTGTTTAATCCGCTCTATCAAATCCATTTGACCCTCCATAAAAAAATAAATATAGCCTACTCTCACTCGGCTGGTGATCTCTGTTGACGTGAAAATCTTTCGCTTCCTGATCTCAAATAATCTTGGCCGGAAGCACAGTGCTTGCATTTGTGCTTCCGGCCTTGATTAGAGGCCACTGCAACCCAAAAGAAAAAGTCAAGATAATCGTGGAATAAAATCAGTGCGCACACTGTTTTTATGCCGCGAAAGTATCTTGACCTTTTCTGAGGTTGTGGAACAGGGGAGGGTCGATAGGCCCTCCCAAAGTGCGACGAATTGTCGCACTCGGCAAATCTTTTTATTCTTTTTCGGGTGCCAGTTCCAACGATTGATTTTCTAAGACTGTGGAGTTATGGGTTTCGGCTTGTTCCTCTGCGGTTGCGCAGATCGCGTCGAGTGTTTTCAGCTCTTCGGGAGTAGGCTTCAACACTTCACCTAAAAAATAGTCTGCCATGTGAGGTTGTTCGCAGAGGAATGGCTTTAAGTTGGCTCTGCCATAGTGTTTTTCTTGGACAGATTCATCATATTCGCCAAGAATATAGTGAATCGGTACATTGTCCATCGTAAAAAACGAACCAATGACACTACAAGTCATGCGATCTTGGTCGATTGACTTTACGACGCCTCCCCGCAAATCATAATCTTCGGGGGCAGCGTAAGGAATAGATGCCACAAAAAGAACCTCGGAATTGACACGAAGTTGCGGCGCAATCAGACGATCTCGCATTTGGGCGTTGATGGATTCATAGGTAGACAAATCGGATGCTTTAAAGAAGTCAGCCCGAGTGTAGTGAATGGTAGAAAGTGCCGCGTCAAAAGAGGCGGCAATTTCCTCTACAGAAGCATACGGTAAAAAAGCACAATGGCAACCATCAGGTGTATTGAAAGTGATGCGTTTGGAATCAGGAACTTGCGTCAACTGTTCATAGCAAGCGATAAGATTGAGAATTTTTTCTTTGCTTGCCAATGAAGATGTTTCGGATTTCATTTTGAACTCCTAACTCGTATTTTCGTTTACCCGCTGATGTGGTCATTGTCTCCCGAATCGCCATTTTTGCGCTTGCGCATAATAAGCACCGCCAAAGCACCGCCAGAGATAGCAATGAGAGCCAACCACAAGATAGGCTGGAATCCGTCGCCAGTCTGCGGGACACTGGTAGTCGGGGTCGGAGTAGGCGTTTCGCTGGGCTGCTCGGGAGTAGGAGTGGGGGTCGGGGTCGGATTGTCCGGCGTGTCCGGCGTATCAGGGCTGGGCGCGTCGCGCATAACAACGGTTCCATCCTCCATCAGCGTCCAGTGGTCGATGATAAGCCAGTCTTTGCCGGTGCAGACATAGACATCGGTTTCGTTGAGCAGATCGCCGTTTTCGTCCTTGCGCTGCACCAACTTGAAGCGGATGCTTTCTGCCACTTCATACCCATTGGGAGCTGCGGTTTCAACGAGAGTGTAAACTGTGTCAAATTTCAACCCGCGAATCTCAGTAGGCGTTGTTCCGCTTACCCAACGACGCACGACGTTGCCGTCCTTGTCCTGTATTGTAAGGGTTGCTCCGGGCAATTCATCATCACCCGTGAGTGCTCGCTTGGAAACATAGAACGATGTGGCATCGTTTTGGAAGGTGTTTTCAATCTTAATCACAGGAGTATTTCCGTCTTTGTAGACGAACTCAAACTCCTGATCGGGCGCGTCGAGGAAATATCCCTGCGGCGGGCGCAGCTCCACAATGCGGTATTTGCCGCTGTTGGCAGTTGTGTGTTCGGGAATCTGTACACCATCCATACCGTAGAACTGACCGCGCAGCGGGAAGTCACAGGTGAAAGTGGTGTGACCGTTGGCATCAGTGGGGGCCGAAGTGGCGATAAGGTCACCGGCACGGAACAGAAGGTCACCGGTTGCGCTGTAGATGTCATCCACCGTAATGAGGTTATAGACAGCTCCTGCAACCAGTTCGCCCGTCTTGATGTCACGCTTATAGACATCCAACTGCGGTTTTACTCGGTCGTTGTAAAAACTCAACGTCTGAGCCTCGATTTGATCAGCGGTGGCATCGTTGATATTGATGATAGGATAAGTTGTAGTCTGCGACGTAGAGCCGTCAGCCGGATTGTTGGTGATGGTCTCTGCCAGCACCACATCGTTGGTCTGATTATCCCAAACAAAGGTCACGTCGTAACTCTGTTTGGTTCCGACATAACCATACGGCGCATTGGTTTCTTCCACATGGTAACTGCCAAGCGGCAGGGTTACCGTAACTTCACCTACTGTTCCGTTATGGATAACGGAAAGGAAATCATAGGTTGCGTTTGTGCGTCCGGGGGCGAAAGTGGCAATATTGCTGGTGCCGTCGCCAGTCTGGACAACAGCAACTACATCGCCTTTCGCATACCATAACGTTCTGTTACCATTGCCGTCGAGCTGGTGATCTTGCGTGTAAATATCTTCGTTTGCAGTGATGGTGTATTCGGCATAGGGGATGCCGCCATCCTCATAGACAAAGTGACCAGGGCGTGCTTCGCCGGAGAACTCAGGGTCAAGGATGCCGCCGCCGTCCTCTTGCCAGCCTGTCAAAACGGGGCCGGTTTTGCGGATGGTCAATACACCCAGCGTTTCATTATTGCGGTATTCCTCGTCAATGACGAGAATATCTTGTCCATCCTCACTATCATCGCCGGTTGCTTTGTATGCACGTTCCGTGGAAACCTCAAAATCAACATAGAAAGTTCCATCTTCGTAACGTCCGGTATCGTCAATGTGAAGGATGCCATCTTCGTATACCGCAGAGGCAATCCATTCGTTATAGAAGCCTTCCGGGCCGTTGATCTCAACGATGCGATAATGTCCCAGCGGGAGTTTTTCGGGCAGGACGAGGACACCGTTTTCATTGGTGTAGAACGTGTCGATAACTTTCGGCAATAGCGGATCGCTGGTATCGGTCATGGTAACCAATTTGGCGTTGCCGTTTTCGTCGATGATGTGGTTGCCTGCTTCATCCATCCAGTAGATTTGGAAGGCAGTGTTAGGCAGAACCACCGGCTTGCCGGTTTCATCGTCGATTTTTGTAATGCGGAGATAGACCTCGATTTCTTCATCCAGCACGGTGTACTTCTGGTAACTATCGCTGGGAGCCTGTACAGCATCCTTGGGATTGGCCATTGCGGACTGGGGATTGGATTCGTCCGTAGGGTCAATGGTCACGATAAAGGGTTCTGCTTGGAATACATCCTTGGGCGTTGTGGTTTCAACCACGAGGTACTGCCCATAGGGCAGGCCCTGGACCCGCAGGCTGCCGGTGTCATTGGAGAAAATCTCCGCAAGTTGATACTCATTGGGTCGGCCTGTAGCTACCCAGCCGTCACCGCTGCCGTTTTTGAAGTCGCCGGCAGCCGTCAGTGTTGCATTGTACGCAGCAATTTGATCGGCGTTGACTTCATAGGTCTTGGCAATGGCCTGAGATTCACCCGTAAAATCGTATTTCAGCGACGATTCGTCGTACTCAGGATTGATGTAGGCATCCAGAATAGATTTAATCAGATATTTGCCGCTGCGGGTCGTGGCAAACTGATCGGCCTTGCTCAGATCGGAGATAAGATAGAACGTGAACCCGGCACCTTCAAGGTCAATGCCGTCGGAACTGCCAGTGCTGGAAACATGCTTAGAAAGTTCAACGTTACCTTTCATCACCTGATCTTGCGATTCGGCCAGCTCATTATCCCGGTGGATATGATAATTGGCACTGTAATCGGTGGTGTCGCGCTGCTCACCTTCGGCCTGACGGTTATCTTCAAAAGCCGTTTTTTCGACGTACCAGCCCTCGTCAGCATAGGCAGGAGTAATATAGTAGTTGTGTTCGTCGCAGAGGTAGCCGGTAGCATAGCTTTCGTAATAGCCATCATAGGTCTTGGTTCCATCATGGGCTTTGCTCTGCCCGATGTAAGACCACTGGTGTTTGTACACATAGTCGGTGTACTGTCCCTGTTCATTGGTAGTCAGCGGCGATGTGGTGCCGGTCGGTTCCTTGGTTTTGGAATCTACATTGGGGTAGGTGCCGGAGATTTTATAAGCGCCGTCCTCTACAGGGATAACGACGCCGGTGCCACGCTCCACGATGTAATACTTACCGAGATAGAGGTTCGAGAAGGTCAGCCAGCCATCTTTGATTACAGCGCTGGCTACCAAATGGTCTTTGGCCAGCACCGGCAGGTAATCGTCCACCCACTGACCGGAGTTGTCCCGGATGGTGGTATGCCAGATAGGCGTGCCGTCGGCATAGGTGATCTTGCTGTAGTCCACGGTTCCGGTAACACCATCCGGGTGCTGGATGTCCTCAGCGGCATAGAGGTCATAAACAGCACCATCCAGTCGGGCATCAGCATGAGCCTGTCCGCTGGCCATTGCGTCACCATCGGTATCGCGGCCACCAACATAGCGCACGGCGTCCAGATCAACCTTGCTGAGGGAGATTTCGCCCAGCACACGATCGTTCTGCATAACGCCAGTAATCGGCGTCATAGTGTAGCTATCCTCGTTGGCAGCAGTTTTGGAATTATCCGTATCATAGATACGTCCGGCATCCTGATACTGAATTTCAGCAGCGGGTTCGTCGCCAGCCTTATAAATGGTAACGGTGGTTTCCACACCGCCGGAAGTCAGCAGTTTGGTTCCACCCGTATAGCTGGTTGCAATGTCTGCGCTGTAATGGGTGTTGTCCAGCGTGATCACGCTGCCGTCGTTGGCTTTGGTGATTTCGATGTAGTATCCTCGCTTGCCCAGAGGCGTGTCTGCGGTGCCGGGATGCTCTACATCCGTCCAGTCGCCGTAATAACCGGAAGGCGCACGAGTTTCGACAATGATGAACTTGCCCTCATTGCGCTGGGTATAATACATCTTCCGGCTGGTATCAAATCCAGTTCCATAGTTGGAGCCATTGGCGACAGAGTAAGTGCCGTCAGGATTGCGTACAACGCTATATTGGTTGTAGTCTCCATAAGGAATGTACTGTTGCGTTACAGTGTCCCACTCGTAGACTTCATACAGCGCGTCACCGGCAATCTGCTCGCCGGTCTCGCTGTCCACCTTTTTCAGATTGACCTGCAGGCTCCACTCGTCATTCTTCATAACGTAGTCGTTGGAGCTGTCGGCGGGCACAGTGATGGTTTGGTGGCTACCAAGTTCGCCGTCGTACTCGTCAAAGCCATACGGCACATCGGTTTCATCATAGCGGTACTGAATGTTGTCAAAGTAGCTGTGTGCCAGCGCCAGTGCAGCCTCAATCGCGGCGTTGACCTGAGCTTCACAGTCCGCTTGCGCGGCGGCTTGCTGCTGGTTGGCCTGTTCCTGACCATTGGTGTCAGCATCCTGCTCGCTGTTTACAGTAACCTTGCCGCTTTTGGATGCGGACTTGGTGACTTCATAATGAATTGTCCAAGAAACGGTTCCGTCACCACCATTCTGATGGTAGCTATTATCATCAGTATGTCCACTGGTGGTAACAGACTGTTTGCCAACCGGGGTGATCGTCCAACTGCCACCGTCGATGTCACTCGGGATGCCATCAAGAATCGGTTCAATGTCAATAGAAGCGCCATCGACTTTTTCACCGGTTTCAAGTTGAATCTTGTCGGCGTTTACTGTGTAAGTGAGATCGAGCGTGGCGGTGCGTTCATAACTGGCTTCCCAAGGAATGTCGATAGGTTCGCCATCGGGGGTCAAGCCGGGAATTTCGGTATCGCCACCGAGTACCACGGGATTGTAGTCCAAAAAGACAAAACGCTGCCATGCCGGGTTGCTCGGGGTGTAAATAGTGCCGAGATAGACTGTCTGAGATTCACCGTGGCCGATATACGGAGTTGCCTGATTCAACTGGTTTACGATCGAGGCAGCCATGCTATCGGGGTACATTTGTGCCTGCCATGCCAGTCTATCATAGTAACTTGCGTCACCAGAATTTTCATCAAGCGCATACGTGTTGGTTTTGGCTGCGGGTGTACCATTGTTGAAACCAGCAGCCCAAATCGTCGCCTGATCTGCCGTCCATCCTTTACCAAACGATTCAGCATCAACCCACACTGACCCAGCAGCGGTATAAGTGGCTACAGGGGGATATTTGTTCGCGTAGGTTGCACCCGGCCCCCAAGCCCATTTACCTTTATCCGCGCAGAGTACCTGCTGCCCGCCAAGGTAATTCATCCAGCCAACGCTGGTGTTTACGCATTGGGTGACTTGCAAACCTGCGCGCGGAGCCGCGTTCAGCTCGTAAGTGCTGGCGGCGCTGACGGCGCTTTCCTGAGAGAAACGATCTGTCAGGATGGCACTTTGAGGAGCACTATCATCCAATGTGACAGTAAGGGTTTTGGTGATAGTCTTGGAACTGTCCGTATAGGTCAGTGTGGCTTCAAAATCATTGTGAGCCAGAACATAGATACCAGCTACAGATGCGGAGACTTCGGAAAAATCATAATGGAGCATGCTTTTCCGTTCGTCTGCGGTTGCCTCCATCAGATTATCACTTGTGAAAGAGTAACCCAAGAGAGTTACATCGTCCGGCAGCGTGATGTCTGCGCAACTTCCATTTTCGGGGTAAAGAATCTGCGTGCTGATCGGAACGATAGCGTAATCTTTACCCTCGATATGAGGGAAAGATGCTGCGGCACTCTCGGCGTCCAACAGGTCGGCGTCGAGCGCAACCTGAGTTGCGCTATTGGGGTCAATGTCGCTGTAGTCCTCAGTACCCCAGCCCTCAATACTGATAAGGGTGTCGCCGGTTACAACCGGCAGACCGTTGGAATCGAGATAGTAACCTGTCGGCTCTTTGGGCAAATCAGAATACATGACGGCGACGATTTTTTCCAATTCGTCACTTTCATCATCGCTTTCAGATTCAACGGGGTTTTCCATTGCATTGACCATTGCAGTCCAGATTTCTTCAAATCGGGAATATGCAGCGGCTACAGCTTCGATACCCTGTTCGTCAGCTGATAAGGCATTGTACAAATCCTCAGCGTTGTATAACGGCGCACAAGCGGCATCTTGCGCTGCAATCGCGTCATTTAAGGCGCTTTCAAGTTCGGCGTTACTCTGATCGGCTTGCCATGCCTTGCTGGCCAGCCCCCACGCATTGGATGCGGAAATGATGGCGTCCCGGTCAAGGGCCGCGACGGCATCAACAAACGCTTGCGCAGCATCGCTTAAAGCAGTTGTATCGTTATTTTCAGTGGTGCTGCTGTCCGTGGAATCTTCTGTAGAAGTGGCCGTTTCAGAAGTTGCAGAAGTTTCTGCGGGCAAAGGCGGCGTTTCGCTCGGTGCGGCCTCAGCGAGCACCGGCAAACTGAGGCTGCATAACATGAACATTGCAAGGAAAAACGCCAAAATCCTTTGCGAGCAAGGGATTTTCTGATTCATTATTTGTTTACCTCTTTCTTTAGTTGGTAAAAAATGCGGAACCAATGAGATTCCTAACTGCTATCAAAGATATGTACACCGCTTCGTTTCATGGTTTTTACCTCAAAAAGAAAAAGGTGCGACGAATTGTCGCACCGTGGGTTGTGATATTTATTCTTTGTGGTGTTCATTTACGCCAAATTCAATGAACGCTGGTAACTGGCAAGAAGATCGGTCAACTCCGAAAGCTGACTGCTACTCATGTGTTCCTGATTGATAACCTCGCCCCAATACTCAACTTGGGACATCGTCGGCGTAAAGGTGCGCGCATAAGTTTTTCCGCTACGCACGAAACCGACGGACTGCAAAAGTCCTTTGTCAAGTAAGTCGTTCAACATAGAAAAAATGGAACGATCTTTCCAGTTTCTCAGTTCGCAGATGGAGAGCAATTCGGTGCAAGAGAGTGGATGATCGGCCTGCCAGAAGGCGTGCATGATTTGCTTTTCGCTTTTGGTCAAATATACGTTTTTCAATCGAGAGCCTTCTTTCTATTATCAAAAAGGGTACGACGAATCGTCGTACCCTTTCTCATGTTTTATTGGAAAACAGCAACCCAGAAGTTGCAGCCGTCACCATCATACATGTGGACGATGGCTCCGCACGTAAATCCAGAGTTTACCATGTTAGCGTAGTGGCCAGGGCTATTCTGCCAACCAGCGATAACGCTGGACGAATCAGACGGCCCCCAAGCGATATTCTCCGCAGTCTGTGCACCATTGTGGCTGAAATCGGTGGCAATCTGCTGGCAACGTGCCGCAGCAATGTCTCCGAGGCCGTTATCCCAAGTCAATGCACCGACGCCAGCCTCTGCGCGAATGTTGTTTTGCAGGTCAAAGGCATAACCGTCACCGTAAATCGTGAATGTCCCGTGTCCAGAATTGTTCGCCGGAGCAGAACCGCCGCCGACGCTGGGGGCCGCAGAAGTGCTGTTAGAACCCGAACCGCCAGAAGTGTTCCCGGTACTGGTAGCCGCTTTCGGTGCGGGAGCAGTGCCGGTGAGATCAATGGATGCAGAGATACCGTGCTCATTGCTGGCCGTGATCGTGACATCACCCGTGCCGGTCATATCTACCCAACCATTGGTAACAACCGCAGTGGTATCATCGCTGGATGCCCACAGCAAATTTTCGGCAGATACTTCGTTGCCCTGATCGTCGGTTACGCTGATTTGAGTGCCGCTGCCCTGCGTGATTTCAGTTTTTCCGGCAGACAAAGTCAATGATTTGGGGCCATCCCACACGTCAACGGTGACACTGACAGCTTTCCCATTGGGGGCAATAATTGTAAGTGCTGTCTCGCCAACGGCAACCGGTGTGATCTTACCATCTTCCGTAACAGTCGCAACTTTTTCATCAGCGACAGCGAAAGTCAGTGAGCCGCTGAAATTCTCGGGTGTGACAGCATACGGAATGTTTTGTGTGCCATCAGAAAGATGGAGAGAAAAATCTTCGGCGGTCAGGCGGTCAACCGGGATTGTTACATTGACTTCCTGTACCGCACTGAGATCACCTACAGTAGCGGTAATGGTGGCCTGACCTTCGGCTACGCCAGTAACAGTGCCATCCTCAGACACGGTGGCGATATTTTCGTCGCTACTGGTGTAGGTGATGTCAGGCTGTGCATTTTCCGGTGTTTCACCATCGTAGATGTACGCTGTTTCCAATGTGGCCGTTTCGCCGGTTGCAAGTTCCAGCGGTTCGCTCGGCAAGGTGATCTCGGTCAGCGTTGGGCCGAAACATGCCGAGAGAGAAACGCCCAGCACAAGTGCCAACCCTAAAGAAATGAGTTTCTTTTTCATAATGATACCTCCATACTTTATGACTGTGACCTAAACATAAGGTCAATTATTCGCAAACGCTACACATGCTGACAAGGCTTTTGCAACCCACTGTACAATCAATCCCAGCAGACCTTGCAGGCCCAAGGGGCTGAACGCCCATGCCATTACCAAGTCAATCAGGAAGAGCTGCCAATCCTGCTGAAAAAGAAAGAAAAGTGCACAAAAGCCGCAAACAAGAAAGAGAATGTTCATCACCATGCCGCCAAAGGCATAGAGCAGGGCGAAAAATATATTGAGCATCATCAAGAGCGCAATGATAGGAAGCAGCAGCACCCATCGCAGCGCTTTCATCACATAATACATAATAACCCTCCCTGTCTGCAATACTTTTTTTGGATTCTATCGTCAGCATAGCATATTCTTAGTCCAATAATGCGTACTCTATTGCGGAGAATACCGCCATGACGTTAGAGATCAGTGTTGTTTACCAGTGTGCAGAGTTCCTTTTCAATCTCCTTGTGAAGCTGTTTGTCGATAACCAGCACTTCGGGATAGTATTTATCTCCGACTTTCCGTGTGGGCAAGGAAAGAAAGGAGCCTTTCCCATTCTTTCGTGCCACGAGGCGTGCTCCACAGATTGTTACGGAGTTTTCGATGCAAACGTCGGCGGTGGCTAACAGCGTGCCGGGTTTGAGATTCCTTGTAAAGTTCATGATTTTAAAGGATAACATAATAGATGCCTTTCTTTTTGTTCATATTGTTTGTTGTACTGCTTACAAGGTCATTGCCCAAAGCACCACGAATTTTGTGGTGATATAGTAAAGACCGTAAATGACAGTTACAATGCCCGAAAAGGCGGCCAGCCCGGTTGTGACACGCGCAAGAGGGTGACATTTGACTTCGTTTTCGTGCATAAATGTTTTGAGCATAATATCGGTAACTAACCACAGAATAATAAGTCCGGCGCTCACGCCGAGCAGCACATTCATAATTTCCGCATTTAAAGCGTCAGTAATTTTCATAATATGATTCTCCTTTATAATTAACGGGGTGCGACAAATCGTCGCACCCCGGATTTCTCAAATCGCAGGGTGACTTTCTTGCCAGTACCTCAGCGCTTGAACGATATAGTCCATTGTTTCTTGTTCGGTTTTTAAGGTCGAAGGAATGTAGCTCCCGAGTTCAGAACGATAAAGAGCCATAGGCTTTTCATCCGTAGGAGCGAGCGATCGGCAGTAGGCTTCAAATTTAGCCCAAGTGAAACTGACCGATTGATCATTTTTGCGGCTGCGAAATTGAATCTCCTTGGGGGATGTGGTTACATCCATTTCGGTGCCGCCTACCCCTGTCCAGTTTTTTCCCAACTCGTTTTTCAGACACTCCACATCAACGTGGCGCGGCGTCTGTTTGTACAGTTCCAAGAACTTCATCACCATATCAGACAGCCAATCGGGATAATCGGCGGGACGGAATACCGCAAGAATTTCGTCCTCAGAAAGATCGTCGGTGGCATTGGTTGATGCCGTTTGCAGTTCCTTAGCTTGTTTAAGGGAAATCTTTTTGATGTCGTTATCCCCCATCACAGTAAGTAGAGCAGCCTGTTCTTCTGAGTTAAGGCTGGCGAGTGCTTCACCGGCAAATACAGGGATGGCATCGGAATCAACCATTTCGATCAGTTCCGGCAGAAGCATTGTCAGGCGCTTATAACGCTGAATCATACGCACGTTATCACCGGTCAGCTCTGCGATTGCGGCGGTTGTCTTTTTTGTGGAGCCAACTGCACGTTCCAGATCGAGGTAGGCGAATGCTTTTTCACTGGGACGTAGATGCTGACGCTGGCCGAGGTTCGTTGCGTTGAAGATAATATCAGCGCGGGCTTCATCGTAGGGTTCGACCAAGGCAGGGATTTCAGTCAATCCGGCACGAGCTGCCGCCAATTTCCGGCGGTGACCGGCCAGCAGCAAATAACGCCCATCCGGCTTTTTCATGGTGCTAACAGGCTGTAAAACACCAACCTGTGCAATGTTATTGGTGAGCCAGTTAAGTTCATCCTCATTCATGCTCCAACGGTGCTGATTCGGATGGGTGTCGATCATGTTAATGGGGATGTTTTCAAGCTGCTGTCCAGTAGTGGGGGTGGAGCCGCCGAACAGCATTGCAAGCCCGGTATCAAGATTGCTGTGCTGCATAGCAGACGTGTTCAACTTCATTTTAGCCATTGTTTACACCCCCTCTTTTTCCATACGGCGAATAACTTCATCCGCTACCGCGAGATATTCGCGTCCCAACTTCCCCGCGTTGCCAGTCCGGCCAGCGTACTTGACGAGGCTGTGCTGATCGTTTGTGGAGTTTGCCGCAGAAACGCTCCGAGAAATGTGTGTTGTAAATACCATGTTTTTGTACAGTTCGCGGACAGCTTCTTGCACAGCCGCCGACATTGCCGTTCGGTCTACCATCGTTACCAGTACACCGCAGATTTTCAAATTCGGGTTGGTAGCTTTCCGGCACTGGTCTGCAACCATCATCAGTTGCGAAAGGCCGTCGGCGCTCAATTTCTGAGCCTGCACCGGCACAAGCAAACCATCAGCCGCAGTCAGCGCGTTGGTGAGCAGAACACCCAAGGACGGCAAGCAATCCAACAACACATAGTCGTATTGATCAGCGTCGATCTCGGTAACAAGGCGCCGCAGTACCGTCTCTCGCATCATGGCCCCCGCAAGGAAAACGTCAGCGGATGCCAACATCAAACTGCTGGGGATATAGTCGAATCCTTCGTCGCTGTGTCGTACACAGTCCATCATAGTTGCGCTAAGGTCACCGGCGAGCGCGGGGGCGGCTTCGTGCAACACAAGTTCGCTGATGGTAGGCATACCGTCAGGTTCAAAGCCCAGACAACTGGAAAGATTGCTCTGCGGGTCAAGGTCAATGCAAAGAACCTTACGGCCTTTCTGCGCCAACGCCGCAGCCAGATTGATTGTAGTGGTGGTTTTACCCACACCGCCTTTTTGGTTTGCAATCGCAATGATTTTCATTTGAGATTTCCTCGCTTTCTTTTTCTTTTTAGAATGTGATGGTTTAGGGATAAAGGAGCTTACTTTCACTCAGCCGATATCGCTGTTAATTGTGTTTAATGCTGCATGTGCGTTCACCCCCATTTTTTATAATCTTGGCTGTAAGCGTTGCGCTTGCGCTTTCGCTTACGGCCTTGATTAGAGGCCGACACAAGCAGCGAAGCCAGAGCAAGTGGAACGTGGAATAAAATCAGTGCGCACACTGTTTTTATGCCGCGAAAGCCACTTGTCGGGATTCGAGGGTTGTGATATATCCCCGCCCTGCAGGGCGTTCAATATGCGACGATTCGTCGCACCGCTTTACTGAACGCCGTGTTCTTGTGCTGCGCTCTCGCGCAGCTTTCCGCTGGACAAGGCGTTCAGTTCGGCGGCTTGTACCGCCGCTCTTGTGCAGATTTCATCAATACTGTGTGGTGCTTCCATCTGTTCTTGGAAATGAGCAATATCCTCTCGGGAAAGCCATTCGGGTTTTCCATCAGCGGGGAAACTGTCCCAAAGGGCTTTCATGAATTTGATTTGTTCGGTTACGCTCCCGGCCAAAAGGTACTTGTCCATGCGGTTTCCGGCACCAAGATAGTAGAGGCAATCTTGTTTCATTCTGTCGAGTAGCATATACCGATATTCGTGGCGCAGCTGCGATATTTCCTGATTTGTCATACAGACCTCCGATGTCCCGCAGGGCGTTCAGTGTGCGACGAATCGTCGCACCGTTTTACCGAGCGTTGTGATTTAAGCGAAGCGTTGCCCTTAGTCGCAACACCCAGAGCGGGAGATAAGTGCTCCGCAGACAGAACAGGCAAAGTGCTCAGAATCATACGGGATAAGGTGCGCTTGGCAGTTATGGGAATCGGCTTTTTCGATTTCTTGCCACTCCCAAATTTGGTAATCTTCGGTGGCGCGGATTGCTTCGCAGACTTCGGTAGGTTGCTGGCTAAGCCATTCCCAGCCTTTTCCGGCGTCGCACGCCTTTTTCCATTCCTCGATTTTTTTTTCTAAGTCCACAGAGATCCTTCCTTTCGTTGTGTAATGTAACGAAGCAAAGAAAAAATAAATATAGCCTACTCTCACTCGGCTGGTGATCTCTGTTGACATTGATACGGTATGGTTTATCGGTGCTTGGCCATCAGCTTGTCGTATTCGTCCGGGCGGCACCGATGGATAAACAAGGTGCCATATTGATTCCAGAAATATTCGGGAGAATGAAACTGCTCTTGGATTTTTTTCATATCCTCGTCGGGAAGGGTTTGAAACTCTTCCTCGGAACCGTCACAGACGAAGAACGTACCACAGATAACGTCTTGGATGGACGGTACATAGCGGTTTAGGGGAAGTCCGTTTATTTTTCCTTCCTCGTTGCAGACGTTATGTGGTGCACCACATAACGTCTGTAATGCGTAGTTATATGTTATGTGTAGCATAATTGACATCTCCTTTCGTACCTCCTGATTTCATTTGTATTTTAGCCGGTAGCTTTTTGTGATACTCTACATAATGTAGAGACACAATGCTCTGCAAATAACATCAGGAGGTTTTATAATGTCTGAAGCAACAATACCAATCAAGGAATTGATGGAAAAGACCGAGCAATGGCTACTCGGTCAGGGTTACAAGAAAAGTACTCTTGGGTTTTATAGAGCTACATGGAACAGATTTCTTTCGTATTCAGCCTCTCCCGCTTATAGCCGTGAAACTGCAGAGCAGTTTTTGCTTCAATACTTCGGAGTCGATGTCCACGCTATAGATCAGACTCTTGACGGTCGAATGCGCCATGCACGGCGTCACATGAATGCATTGGACGAGATTTTTCGCACGGGAACAGTGTGCCGCCGTAAAGTTTATGGCGTTGCTTCTATTGATGACGATTGTTTCGATAAGTTTTTTTCCGACTACTTGAGTTATTGCAAAATGCAGAATTTTTCGAGATCGTGGATGGACAACACAATAGCAGCATTGAGGCTTTTCTTGCTTGCTGTTCATTCATCAAACACACAGAACATCAAAAGCATAAATGCGGAGACTATCAACTGTTTTTCCACGGCTATGAGCAATGCTTCAGAAATATGCATGAATGTTCGTAGAGCAAGATGCCGACAAGTTGGTGCTTACCTGCACTGGCTTTATGACCACAAATATACGGATTTGGATTATTCCCTTCAACTCCCAAACTTCAAACGCACTGCACCCCAGATTCCACAGGTATGGAGTCCTGAAGAAATCGACAAGATTCTTGCAGTCATCGATACTGCCAATCCAGTTGGAAGGCGGAATTACGCGATTTTTCTGCTTCTTGCAAGAACAGGGTTAAGGATAAGCGACGTTTTGGGACTCAAATTTTCAAATATTAACTGGAAGGAAAACTGCATTTCACTTTCTCAGCAGAAGACAGGGAACGCCTTGAGTCTGCCACTCAGCAAAGAGCTAGGTATGGCGATTATTTCTTATTTGCAAGATGGCCGCCCACAGTCCTCCTCGGCTTTTATCTTTCTGAGCCATAACGCACCGTTTCAGCCATTGGGTGAGCATAACAATTTCAATCCGGAATTTCATAAGTATTTACGCAGAGCAGGGATTGCTATCCCAACAAAGAGGCACACAGGCGTACACACTATCCGCCATTCGTTTGCCACAAATATGCTGAGAAAAGGCACTCCGGTGCAGGATGTGTCCCAAATCCTCGGTCACAGTAACATCAGTGTAACAGAAACCTACTTGCGGGTCGATATTGAACATATGCGGTTATGTTCGCTGAGTTTGGAGGGATTACTATGAAACAATTTACTTTCACAAGCCAGCTTGCGCCAATAATATGGAAATATCTGGAATCTCGACAAAATGAGGGATATACCTCCGTGCATTGCGGCTATTATATGCAGGAACTGGACTGCCTTTCAAAGGAACTCTCGGATGCCCCCGTGGTGACAAAAGAGCTTATTGACGCATGGGATTTATTAAAGCCATATCTTTCAAACCGTTCGAAAATAGTCAGACATAATGCGATACGCGCTTTTGCAAAATTTGCATACACGCAGGACGGAATCTCCTATGTCCCGGATACCAGCAAACTAAAGAACAGTTCGACTTTTACCCCGCATATATTTACTGTTGAAGAAATACGGCGATTATTATATGCAGCAGATAATCTGCCGGTCAGGAATAATGCGCCAACAAGGCATCTGGTCATACCTGCTGTTATCCGGCTTTTATATTGCTGTGGTTTTCGTATAGGTGAGGTGCTCCGGCTAAGAGTGAAGGATGTCGATTTGGATACAGGCATTATTACTGTACACAACGGGAAAGGAGGTAAGGATAGACTTGTCCCTGTCCACAATAGCGTAATAGAGTATCTCCGAAGCTACTCTGCTCAGTTACCAGATGAAAGAGAATGGTTCTTTCCATCTGCTTGTGGCCATTATTCTATTAAAACAATCTATGATAATTTTCGCGAGCTGCTATTCGCATGCAATATTCCTCACACCGGCAATGGCCCTCGTGTGCATGATTTTCGGCATACATTCGCAGTTCATACACTGGAAAAACAACTTTCTGATGGGTATGATCCCATGGTAATCGTTCCTCGCCTTGCCGCGTATTTGGGACATAAGAGTTACCGTGAAACCTGTTGGTATATTCACCTGACGGTTGCTTCGTTCCCGGAACTTTCCCAAAAACTTGACAGAGCATTTGTCGGCATTATTCCGGTTGGAGGTGAGACGGATGAGGAAAACTGACTTTACCAAAGCACTGACCGAGTATTTCTCAATCTATCTGCCTACTACATGCGGGGTGAGTCCCAATACCACCAATTCATACAGAGATACTTTCAAGCAACTCCTTCTATTTTTTCAAGAAAAGAAAGGCATCTCCGCAAATTATATAGAATTGCGCTATCTGAATATGGAACTTGTTTCTGAATTTCTGGATTGGTTAGAAACATCCCGCCATATTGCGGTTACAACAAGAAACCAGCGACTTGCCGCCATAAAGGCCTTTGCTCATTTTGTACAGTACAAGTTTCCGGAAAACATAGAAAACTGCGTTGACATTATTAATCTGCGACCCAAAAAGTACGAAAAGGCATTGATACCGTTTTTGACGGAGGATGATCTGTCACTTCTTCTGTCCCAACCAGATGCATCTACCCGACAAGGGCTCCGAGATTTGACACTTCTTGCACTACTGTATGACTCTGGCGCACGGGTACAGGAATTGGTGGATCTTAGGCTGAAAGATGTCCGTCTAACACACCCCCCAATGGTTATTCTAACTGGAAAAGGACGAAAAGTTCGTCAGGTTCCCCTGATGAAGGATACCTGCAAACTGTTGGACAGATATATCCGCAGCTTTCATTCCGATTCTCAGTCTCAGATGATTCCGCTATTTTATAATGCAAAAAAGCAGGCTTTATCTCGCTATGGAGTCACCT
>OGPR01000551.1_pt1 | contig 38324 bp, 38 predicted proteins | sample 1552981 | NCBI WGS metagenome assembly OGPR01 (sample SAMEA2580260, study PRJEB22360) | human gut metagenome | biome: human gut; feature: human-associated habitat; material: faeces | place: Denmark | collected 2008/2010 | reverse complement strand
CAGGCGGTGGGCAATGACAAAGCTGGTGCGGCCATACATCAGGCCGTCCATGCCCCGCTGGACCAGCGCCTCGGTGCGGGTATCAATGGAGGAGGTCGCCTCGTCCAGGATCAGCACCGGGGGATCGGCAACCGCGGCGCGGGCAATGGCCAACAGCTGGCGCTGCCCCTGCGACAGGTTTGCGCCGTCGTTGGTCAGCATGGTGTTGTAGCCATCGGGCAGACGCTTGACAAAGCCATCGGCATTGGCCAGCTTTGCGGCGGCAATGCACTCCTCATCGGTGGCATCCAGGCGGCCATAGCGGATGTTCTCCATGACCGTGCCGGTGAACAGGTGGGTATCCTGCAGAACGATGCCCAGAGAGCGGCGCAGATCGTCCTTTTTGATCTTGCGGATGTTGATGCCATCATACCGGATCTTGCCGTCTGCGATATCGTAGAAGCGGTTGATCAGGTTGGTGATGGTCGTTTTGCCGGCACCAGTGGAGCCGACAAAAGCGATCTTCTGGCCCGGGCGGCCATAGAGGTTGATCCCGTGCAGAACGGTCTTTTCCGGCACATAGCCAAAATCGACATCGGTAAAGGTGATGTCACCCGCCAGCTTGTGGTAGGTGGTGGTGCCGTCGTGGTGGGGATGCTTCCAGGCCCAGATGCCGGTGCGCTCGGTGGTCTCCACCAGCTCGTCATCCTTGCCATACTTGACGTTGACCAGGGTGACATAGCCTTCGTCGGCCTCGCTGGTCTCGTCCATCATCTTGAAGATACGCTCCGCACCGGCCAGTGCCATGATCACGCTGTTGGCCTGCATGGACACCTGGCTGATGGGCATATTGAAGCTCTTGTTCAGGCTCAGGAAGGCCATCACGGTACCCAGGGTCATGCCGCCAACATTGCCAACGGCCATGGCTGCGCCTGCCAGAGCACAGACTGCATAGCTGATATTGCCCAGCTGTGCGGTAACGGGCATGATGATGTTTGCGTAGCTGTTGGCCTGCTTGGCGCTTTCCTTCAGCTTATCGTTCAGCTGCCGGAAGCCATCCAGAGCCTTCTGCTCGTGGGTGAACACCTTGACGACCTTCTGGCCCTCCATCATCTCTTCGATGTAGCCGTTCACCTTGCCCAGATCCTTCTGCTGGGCCACAAAGTACTTGCCGCTCATGGAAGTGATCTTCTTGGAGCAGAACAGCATCAGGGCCACCATCAGCATGGTGACAACGGTGAGCTGCCAGCTCATCAGGCACATACTGATGAACACGGACACGATGGTGATGGCGCTGGACACCAGCTGGGGGATGCTCTGGCTGATCATCTGGCGCAGGGTGTCCACATCGTTGGTGTACACCGACATGATGTCGCCGTGGGGGTGGGAGTCAAAATACCGGATGGGCAGGCTTTCCATGTGGGTGAAAAGCTGGACGCGCAGGTTGCGCAGGGTACCCTGGGTCACATTGACCATGATACGGGCGTTGAGCCATGCGGCCAGCACGCCGATGGCGTAGATGCAGCCAATGCGCACCAGTGCGCCTGCCAGCGGGCCGAAGTCCGGCGTGGCCTGCTTGGTCATGGGGACGATGTAATCATCGATCAGGGTCTTGAGGAAAAGGCTTGCCTGCACATTTGCCAGTGCGCTGACGATGATGCAGATCAGCACAAGGATGCAGTGGGGCAGATAGTGCTTGAACACCTCATCCATGATCCGCTTGAGCAGCTTGCCCGGGTTCTCGACCTTCGGCTTGGGGCCGCCCATCCTACGGGGGCCGGGGCCCTTTACTTCTTTCACCTGTGCCATTACTGCTCACCTCCCTGCTTGTCGAAATCGCCGCCGCCCTGGGTCTGGCTGTTGTAAACTTCCTGATAGATCTTGTTTGTCTTGAGCAGCTCCTCGTGGGTGCCCAGGCCGTTGATCTGGCCGTTGTCCAGCACCAGGATGCGGTCCGCATCCTGCACGGAGGAGATGCGCTGTGCAATGATGATCTTGGTGGTGCCGGGGATCTCCTCCCGGAAGGCCTTGCGGATCTTGGCATCGGTGGCGGTATCCACGGCGCTGGTGCTGTCGTCCAGGATCAGCACCTTGGGCTTGCGCAGCAGCGCACGGGCAATGGTCAGGCGCTGCTTCTGGCCGCCGGACACGTTGGAGCCGCCCTGCTCGATCCAGGTATTGTACTTGTCGGGGAAGCGCTCGATGAACTCATCGGCGCAGGCCAGCTTGGCCACCCGGATGCACTCTTCCTCGCTGGCGTTCTCATCGCCCCAGCGCAGGTTGTCGAGGATGGTGCCGCTGAACAGAACGTTCTTCTGCAGCACCATGGAGACCTCCCGGCGGAGGACATCCAGGCTGTAATCCTTAACGTCCACGCCGCCCACCTTGACAGAACCGGTCTCGGCATCATACAGGCGGGGGATCAGCTGCACCAGGCTGGATTTTGCACTGCCGGTGCCGCCGATGATGCCCAGCGTCTCGCCCGGCCGGATGCTGAAGGTGACATCGTTCAGGACAGGCTGGCCGGAGCCGTGCTTATACTTAAAGGTAACGTGCTCGAACTCGATGCCGCCATCCCTGACCTGCTGCACCGGTGCCTTGGGGGCGGGCAGGTCGGTGGTCTCGTCCAGCACTTCCACGATACGGCGGGCAGAAGCGGCGGACATGGCGATCATCACAAAGGCCGTGCTCAGCATCATCAGGGCCATCAGGATGTTCATAATGTAACCGAACAGGGCGTTCAGCTGGCCGGTGGTGATCGCACCGTTCAGGACGTAATGTGCGCCGAACCAGCTCAGGGCGATGTTGCAGCCGTACACAGAGACCAGCATGGCGGGATTGTTGAAGCTCAGGCGGCTCTCGGCGTGGACGAACTGCTTGTACAGGCTCTCGCAGGCCTTGGTGTACTTCTCGTTCTCAAAGTGCTCCCGGACAAAGCTCTTGACCACGCGGATGGCCGAGACATTCTCCTGCACGGAGGCGTTCAGGTTATCGTAGTTCTTGAACACCTTATCAAAGATGCCGAAGGTGGGAACCATAATGCCTGCCAGCACTGCCACCAAGAACACGATTGCCACCAGGAACACCATGGTCAGCGAGCGGCTGATCATGGAAGCCATGATCAGCGCGAAAACCAGATGGACGGGGGCACGCACGCACATGCGCTCGATCATCTGGAACGCGTTCTGCAGGTTGGTCACGTCGGTGGTCATACGGGTGACCAGACCGGCCGTGGAATACTTGTCGATGTTGGAGAACGAGAAATGCTGGATGTTCTCATACATCGCATCGCGCAGGTTGCCTGCAAAGCCGGTGGATGCCGTGGCAGCAAACCTGCCGGCCAGCACGCCCAGCAGCAGGGCAATGGCCGCCACCAGGAAGGTGAGCAGGCCGTACTTGACAACGGCGTTCATATCGCCCTTTTCAATGCCCTGGTCAATGATAAAGGCCATGATGGTGGGCAGCAGCACATCCATGATGGCTTCCAGAGCAGAGAAGATCGGTGTCAGGATCGCGGCGCGCTTGTACTCGCCCAGATGTGACACAAGTTTTTTGATCATCTGTTGTAATCCTCCTGAAGTTTATTTGCAGGGGTCATTCCAGCCCCTTGCGCAGCTTGTTCAATAACCGCAGAAGCTCTGCGTTTTCCTCTTCCGTCAGCAATCCGGCCACAAACTCATCGGTCTGGTGCAGGGAGAGCATCGTCTTTTCGTGGACGCGGCCTCCCTCTTCCGTCAGGATCAGCCGCTTGAGTCGGGCATCCTGCGGCACGCTCTGGCGCTCGATGTAGCCCTTGCGCTCCATCAGCTGCAGGATGTTCGTCACGGTCGAGCGTGTGATGGAAAACTCCCGCTCGATATCGCGCTGGTACACGGGCTCGTTCTTGTGCCAGTAGAGGTAGCTCATGATCCAGTCGTGCATGGGGGTCACGTTGTCCACGTTGTTCTCCCGGTGGAACTGGTTGATCTTGCGGAAGATCAGGTTGTTCACCCGGCGCACCTGTGCCGGGATGACCTGCGGTGGCTCCCATGGGGGGTTGCAGCAGGGTTGTTTGTTGCTTTCATCGTGCATAATGGTTTCCCTTTTGAATTGTTTGTGACAGGATTGTTTCCTTTATAACTGTTTGATGCCGTACAATATCATAACGCACGATTCGATCATTGTCAATAGGAGACGCAAAATAAAATTCAGAAGCGCCCCACCGAACGGCAGGGCGCTTCCACTGGGCGCTGATTTTGCTTCTGCTGGCTCAACATCCCTTGCTTTCTGACTAGAATATGCTTTAATAAAAGCAACTATGGGCACTGCGCCCCCGAATACTGCAAGGAGAACCCTATGGAACAACGGAACACCCGCCTGCGGAACGCGGGCTTCGTCACCTTCTTTTTCAGCGGCATCTGCACCATTTCCAGCGGTGTGGTGGTCAGCCTGCTGCAGGAAGAATACGGCTTTGCCTACGGCATGACCGGCACCCTGCTCAGCCTGCTGAGCATCGGCAACCTGCTGGCGGGCCTGCTGGCCGGTGCGCTGGTGGGAAAAATGGGCATGAAGCCCAGCGTCCTGCTGCTGACCATCGGCTATGCAGTGGGCTACGGCCTGATGGGCCTGACCGGCCTGCCCATTCTGCTGGCGCTGGCCTTCTTCATTGTAGGCATTGCCAAGGGCAGTGTCCTGAACACCTGCACCATCCTTGTCAGCGGCAACTCTGCAGACCGCACCCGGGGCATGAACACCATGCACGCCTGCTACGCCTGCGGTGCCCTGCTCTGCCCCTTTCTGATCTCTGCCGCTGCCAGGGTCAGCACCACGCTGGCCGTGCTGGCGCTGGCAGCGCTGGGTCTGGTGCTCTGGCTGGTATACCTGTTCACCCCCATGGCAGGCCGCGCCAAGGCCAAAGAAGCTGTCACCGATTGGAGTTTTTTGCGCTCCTCCCGCTTCTGGCTGCTCACCGGCCTGCTGTTCTGCCAGAACGCCGCCGAGCAGAGCGTTGTGGGCTGGATGGTCACCTACTTCAAGGACAGCGGCATCATTGCAGGCACGCTGGCGGCCTATACCGTCACCGTGATGTGGGGTGCCACCCTGATCGGCCGCCTGCTCATCGCCTTTGTGTTCCCACTCAAACAGCCCCGCAAGGCCATGGTATTTATGGCGGTTTTCTGCACAGCCTTCTACTTTGCCATGATGCAGACCCACAGCCAGCTGCCTGCCATCCTGCTGCTGTTCGCCTTCGCCTTCTCCATGGCCGGTATGAACCCCACCGCCGTGGCCAGCGCCGGTAAAATGACCACCGTGACCAGCATGGGCATCATGCTGCCGGTGGCATCCAGCGGCGCGATCCTGATGCCCTGGGTCATCGGCAAGGTGGCTGAAAGCGCCGGTCTTGCCGTCGGTATGGCAACCAACATCGTGCCCTGCGTGGGGCTGATCGTCTTTGCAATTCTGGTGTCCAGAATGCGGGAGGAGTAAACCTCTCCGTCATTGCATCGCAATGCCACCTCTCCTGGCAGGGGAGGCAAGCAGCAGGCGACTGAGCGGTTCACCCCCTTGCCTTTGCGCTGAACTCACACCCACAGTAATCCTGACGGTAAAGCCCGTACTCCTCCGAAAGCTGGAGGGAGCGCAGGTAGCCGTTCTGCTTTTTGAAATCCGAGGGCAGGTGCCTGATGCCGAATTCGGCTTCAAGCTCCTGCCCGATTTGATTGATGCGGGCAGCATCCTTGTGGGGGCTGATGGAGAGCGTGGTGGTGAACCAATCAAAGCCGTGCTCCTTTGCGTACTGTGCCGCCCGGCGCATCCGCAAACGGTAGCAGACGGTGCACCGCCCGCCCCGCTCCGGCTCGTTTTCCAGCCCCTGCACAGCCGTGTAGAACTCCTGCGGGTCGTAGCGGTCCTCGATAACCGTGACCCCCAGCGGGTGCGCCTGCGCCACGAACTTTTTCAGCTCCTCGCCCCGGCGGTAGTATTCTTCGGCAGGCCAGGTGTTGGGGTTATAGTAAAGCACCGTGATCTCAAAATACCGGCACAGCTTTTCCAGCACGGCGCTGGAACAGGGCCCGCAGCAGGCATGGAGCAGCAGCTTTGGCCGCTGCGGCCCCAGCGTTTTCAACACTTCGTCCATCTGCTGTGCAAAATTCAACTGTTTTGACATCGGTTTCATCCTTTGTTATACTTGCTTTGATTCAAATAGCTCCCTCCTGCTGCCTCGCCAAAAGAGCCGCAGCTGCCGGAAGGGGCATCCCGGTCATATTATATCACATTTTATCTAATAGGAGAACTGCGATGACAAACGAGAAGATCGCCCGTATCAACGAGCTGGCAAAAAAGAGCAAGACCACCGGCCTGACCGATGCCGAAAAGGCAGAGCAGCAGGCCCTGCGGCAGGAGTATGTTGCGGACGTAAAGGCCAGCCTGCGCGCCCAGCTGAACAACACCTCGATCAAAGAGCCGGATGGCACTGTGCACAAGCTGGGGAAGAAGAACTAAAGCAGCATCACGAAGAGGAGCGCCTGGCGGATAATTGAGAGAAAAGTATTTCTTCCCTCTTTTTTTGTTCCGCGTTTCGTGCTATACTATAGTTGTATTGTTGCGGACATTTCCGCGGGCGGTACAGATTCCCAAGGTGGCGTATCCCGGGCAAGGTGCACGGAAAAGGCTGTCTTTTGAAAAAATGATAAAGAGGTCATTTATTATGCTTACTGCAATTACGGGTATCAACTGGGGCGATGAGGGCAAGGGCCGCATGGTCGATCTGATCAGCCAGGAGTATGACATCGTTGCACGGTATCAGGGCGGCAACAACGCAGGCCACACCGTGAAGAACGAGCGCGGCAAGTTCGTGCTGAACCTGCTGCCCTCCGGCATCCTGCGCCCCAACGTTGTCTGCGTGATGGGCAACGGTATGGTCATCGACCCGCACCATCTGGACGGCGAGATCAACAATCTGCGGAAGCAGGGCATTTCCATCACCCCCGATAACCTGAAGATCTCCGACCGGGCCACCATCACCATGCCCTACCATGTCGATCAGGACGGCCTGGAAGAGGCCCGCCTGGCTAAGACCGGCGCACAGTTCGGCTCCACCAAGCGCGGCATCGCCTACACTTACGGTGACAAGTACATGAAGAAGACCCTGCGCATGGGCGACCTGCTTCACCTGGACGACAGCGTGAAGAAGCGCCTGGTGACCATGGTGGATTCCAAGAACCTGGTGATGGAGGGCAGCTACCACTCCGCTCCCATCAGCGTGGACGAGATGTGGGCATGGCTGGAGAAGTATGCCGCCATCTTCAAGGATTACATCTGCGACGTGGGCCAGTATCTGGCTGACGCTGATGCCGCCGGCAAGAAGGTGCTGTTCGAGGCTCAGCTGGGCGCTCTGCGCGACATCGACTTCGGCATCTACCCCTACACCACCTCCTCCAACGTCATCGGCGCTTACGCCCCCATCGGCGCAGGCATCCCGGGCCATAAGCTGACCAACAGCATCGGCGTGATGAAGGCTTACTCCTCCTGCGTGGGCGACGGCCCCTTTGTCACTGAGCTGGCCATGACCGAGGAAGAGAAGCACGCCCTGCGCGAGGCTGGCCACGAGTACGGTGCAGCCACCGGCCGTCCCCGCCGCGTTGGCCCCATCGACCTGGTGGCAAGCCACTACGGCGTGTTCTGCCAGGGCTGCGATGAGGTTGCCCTGACCCTGCTGGACGTGCTGGACTACATGGAGAAGATCCCCATGGTCACCGGCTACAAGCTGACCGACGGCACCATCACCAAGCGCTTCCCCATGGGCATGGCTCTGGACACTGCACAGCCCGTGGTGGAGTATCTGCCCGGCTGGCACTGCGATATCACTGCCGCCCGCAAGTGGGAGGATCTGCCCCAGGAAGCCCGCGATTACGTTGAGTATCTGGAAAAGGCTATTGGCTGCAAGATCACCTACATCTCCGTGGGTGCCGAGCGTGAGGCCTACATCCACCACAACGTCTGATCCGCGCCACAGAACCCGCCGCATTGAAAAGGAAACGTGACTATGTTTGATATCATCACGGACAGCGCCTGCGACCTGACCCCTGAGACGGCCGCAACACTGAATATTGAGATCATCCCCTTCTATGTCTCGCTGGACGGTGAGCACTACCGCAAGGAGGGCAAGGAGATCGCCGTGCGCGATTTCTACCAGTTCATGGTAGATAATCCCGCGGCCTACCCCAAGACCAGCCTGCCTTCTCTGGAGGATTTTGAAACCGCCTTCCGGGCCCATGCCGAGGCGGGCCGCCCGGTGCTCTGCATCTGCTTTACCAGCAAGATGAGCGGCTGCGTGGGCAGTGCCCGCAACGCCCGGGAGCTGGTGCTGGAGGATTTCCCCGATGCTAAGATCGAGGTCATTGACAGCACCGCCGCCACCGTGACCGAATCCATCGTGGTGGAAAACGCGGTGGCCATGCGGGATGCAGGCTGTACGCTGGACGAAGCCGTGACCTGGCTGGAAGCGGAAAAGATCACCAACCAGATCTTCTTCACGGTGGGTAATCTGGACTATCTCATCAAGGGCGGGCGCATCGGCAAAGTCACAGGCCGTGCCGCCAACATTCTGGGCATTAAGCCCATGATCCTGTTCAAGGAGGGCGAGATCTTCTCCGCTGGTGTGGCCCGCGGCCGCCAGAAGAGCTTTGAGAAGGCCCTCGACCTGCTGATGACCTATCTGGCCGAGCACAACGGCACACCCGATGACTACTGCATCACGGTGGGCTACGGCTACGATGCCGACGAGGGCAAGCGGCTCTGGATGCAGACCCGCGCCGCCCTGCGCGCCAAGTACCCCACCTGCGAGTGCAATGTGGTCCTGCTGCAGATCGGCTGCACCATCGCCGTGCACACCGGCCCCTATGCGTTGGGCATGGGCGTGATGCGGCGGTGGAAAAAACAGTAACTCCCTCAGTCGCCTCCGGCGACAGCTCCCTCTAGGAGGGAGCCTTACGGCAGCGAAAAGCCTCCCTCTGAGAGGGAGGTGGCATTGCGTCAGCAATGACGGAGGGAGTTCCCACATAGTAAAAAAGAAGCCCCGACGAATGTCGGGGCTTCTTTTGTTTTTCAGCCTTGATTTTTACGATGCACGATCACAGAAGACGGTGACACGGGTCTTGCCGCCGTAGGTGCAGGTGTACAGCACCAGGGCGTAGCCGCTGTGTTCCACTTCCTCCACACTGTGGGGGTCAAGCACTTCGACCTTGTTCACGACGTACTCATTCACGATGCCGTCCATATCGGTGAAGGTGACGCTGTCCCCCGCTGTGAGGGAGGTCAGCTTGCCGAAATGGCTCTCGTAGTTGTGCGCCGCAATGACCAGATCATCGGTGCGGGAAGAGCCGAACTGGCGGCAGGGGGCGATCTTCAGGCGGGGGTAGCTCCACTCGCTCATCACCGGCAGGTCAATGCCGATGGCGGGAATGGAGATCTCACCCACATATTCGTTGCCGTCGATCTCCACCACCGGGAGCTCGGGGTCCAGGGGGCCGCTCTCTGCCTCCGGTTCCGGGGTCTCCACCTTCTGCTGAAGGTCGGCCACCACGGTCTGGGCCTCGGCACCGGCGTGGGCATCCTCGTAGCGGTTGTAGGCGTACAGGCCGCCAGCCGCCAGCAGGAGCACCACACCCAGCACGATGCAGACAAGCCCGGGGGATACTTTACGCATTCTTTTCACGTTTCTTGCTGCGCTCCATCAAGTAGGCACCCACGGCCACCAGCACCAGACCGCTTGCCGTCAGAACAGGTATGGGCCAGTTCAGCTGACCGGTCTGGATCAGTTTGGGGCCTTCGGCCGGGCGGGCATCCGCCACCACGCTGGCCGGGGCGGTGGGCTCCGGTGCACTAGGGGTGGTGGTTTCAGTCACGGTCGGGCGGGCATCCGCCGGGGCCGGGTTCTCCGGCGTGGAAGGGGTGGGCGGGGTGACAGGATCAGGGTCATACGGGTCCGGGTAGTACGGGGTCTCGATGGCCTTGTAGCTGTTGTTGAAGGTGATGCTGCTCACCTTTTCGTCCATCAGGTCGGCCTGTGTGTGCACGGCCATCCGGGCCACCAGCTTGTCGTTGTCCCACACCACGGAAACGCGCAGATAGTACACGGTTTCATCGTAGGTGCCGCGGGTGTTGACACCGGCGCGCTGGCGCACGGTGTAAACGTAATAGCCGGGCTTGGTATAATCGATGGGGCCAAAGCTGCCGGTCTCGCCGTCGGTGATCTCCAGAGTGGTCACCTCGGGCAGGGGCGCATTGTCCACAGCCTCAAGTTCCACAGTCAGTGTTTCCTTTGGGAGAGGTGTTTCCCCCGTGGACTGAATGGAAACCGGAAGCTCCTGCAACTGTGTATGCTGGTCAGCCGCGGTGGCCGCAAATGCCGCCGGCTGACACAGGCAGAACCCCAACGCAAGCGTCAGGAGTGCTGCCGCGATTTTACGGAACCTCATTTCATCCTCTCCTTTATGAATCCGACGCGGACGGGATCATCCACGCCAGAAGAATGGTGCGTGCATCGGTAAACTCCGTTGAACAGGTGGACAGCGCCAGCACCTGAGCGTCATCGCCCGCCGCTTTCATGGCGGCCAGCGTTTCGGTGTTCAGGTTCAGGGCGTTCTCCTGCGCAAAGGTGTACAACCCCTGCAGGTCGCTGTCCCAGCGCTGGGGCTGGAAGATCGCGCTCTCAGACGAAGGGACCAGCAGACATGCAAAGGTTTTAAGATCATAGGTGCGGTCGGGCAGGATCAGCTCACCGGTGGTGTTCTCTGCAAAGAACTCTGCGTCCTTGTAGAGATCCAGATCACCGAACATCTTGCTCTCTTCCATGTGGTGACCATACAGCAGAGAGTAAGGGTCGGTGAAGTTCTTGTCGCAGTTCACATCCAAAAAGATGCTGCCTGCCAGCGAAAAATCACCGTAGACATCGGTGTTCACATAGGTAAAGTTGTCCTCGCCCTGTACCACAGGGTAGTCGATGGCGGTGTTGTCCAGTGTGACCCACGCGCAGACATCCGGGTTGATGCCCAGCAGCTCCTCAAAGCTTGCGCCGTTATCCGCGCCCGCCTTGGGCTTGAACTGCAAAAGCTCTGCCTGAACATTGTCTGCGGCGGCGTACACCTGCGAGTTGTCCCACAGGGCATAGGCTGAATACGCCCCGGCGACCACCAGGAACAGCACGACCACCGTGCTCACCAGAAAGTCGGCTGCCCTCAACGCTTTTCTCTGCCAGTTGATACAGCCCACCTCCGGTTAAGCAAATTCAAATAAGTGGTTATTCGTTAGGTTTGTGCTGAGATAACCCCCCAGTCACGCTTCGCGTACCAGCCCCCGCTAATAGGGGGGCCTTTGGCATGGCGCAAAGCTTCACGGTTTTGCCAAGGCCGCCCCTACTAGGGGCGGTGGCATCCCGCAAGGGATGACGGTGGGGTTTAATCTACCGCGAGCAATTACTCCTCGTCGCGGCGGCGCTTGTTCAGCATCAGGGCCACACCACCAATGGCAACGATGGCCAGCATTGCAATGTAAGGTGCATTGTCCAGCACAACGCCCATGTCGGGGGTACCTTCCTTGGTGTTGATAAAGCCGATGCTACCATTAGCAGTGCCAACAGTTGCGGTAACAACGCTATTGTTCATGGTACCGATCTTTGCATAAGAGGTATTCGCATTCTTGCTGTTAATATTACTGAAGTTCTGATCCACAGTATACTCATTGCCGTCAGTTTCCTTAACGGTCACAACAATACCCTCAGGCAGGTTCTCAAGCTCGATCTGGTCATTACGGCCCAACTTGACCTCGTACCATCCTGCATCCTCAGCGGAATTTTTTTCAGAAACAGCCCAGACGGTATTAGCAGTTACAGCTGTATCATCAGAGTAAACAACCTTAGCACCAACATACTGGTTTGCAGTCTTGTTGTCAGCGGCAGTCAGCTTGACCTTGAAGGTAAACTTAGCAGCCAGATCGCTCAGACCACCCTTAATATCCTTGCTGATCACAACGTTGTTAGCAGTGTAAGTGTTGGTAAATGCATTACTACCAAGAACCTTCGCACCAGCACTTTGACCATTCATAATGCTCGTACCCGGAGTGTAAGAATCATCAAACAGCTGTGCATAATACACATAACCGGTATAGTCATTGTTATGTGCAACAGTAATCACAAGATAACGGGTGGTCTCATCATAGGTGACACCCGGGGTTTTATTGGTCGGGACATCTTCCCTAATTTCAAAGCAATACTTACCGGGGCCTCCGGGCAGATTAAAGTTCTGAATCTTGATACCCAAAGATTTCTGATAAGCTTCTGCTTTGGCATCCATATTGCTCTCAAAAGAGGCAATCGCAGTTTTGCTTGCTTCAGGCTGCACATAAGTGCCATCATAACCAGTATAAGCAGTAGTATAAGGCTTGCTCTTTTCGGGCACGTAAGTCACGTAAAATTTAAAATTCTCTTTCGGTGCAGTACCCTTTTCCACCTTATAGTTCTTCATAATGCCCAGATCATCGCCAGCTTTAACTGTCTCATACGGTGCCCGCGACGCAAACGCTGCGGTTGCGCCGACGGTGAGCATCATGGCGGCAGCCAGAACGCCCGCGAAGAATTTCTTCAGTTTCATTGTTATTCCTCCCTAGTAAGAAATAGTTCGTACTCCTGTGCCGCGGCCCAAACTCCGCAGTTCACAGGCAGGATGCCGGCAGCTTCTTCCGGCTTCCGTGGTATTACAAACTGCGTCGCCGCAGTAGTGTAATTACTTTTGCTTGCACATCCTCCAGCGGAACCGGGCCAAAGTCCCGGCTGTCCTCGGATTGTGTGCGGTAATCGCCCAGCACAAAAAAGCAGCCCTCCGGCACCGTGTAGGGGTACTCCAGCGCGTCTTTTGCGTAGGTGGGGTAGAGGATCTCGCCGCTCTGCACCGCGCCGTTCACCACAAGGGTGCCGCTGTCGTCCAGAGCCACAAGGTCGCCCTCGCGCCCAAGGATGCGGCCCACCCGGAGCTTGCCGCCCTGGGTGTAGACCACAACGTCGTTTTTTGCGTAGGTTTTTTGCAGGCGGTAGCAGATGAGCAGGTCGCCATCCTTTACCGCGGGGAACATGCTGCTGCCCTTGGCCTGCGTGAGCAGGAACACCTGCGTGAACAGCACCCAGGCGCACAGCAGGATCACCACAACGCGGCCCAGCAGGCTGATAAAATCCTGCCGGTTCTCAGCGTCCAGCCTGCGGCGGCGCACCGCCCGTGCCCCCTGCTTCAGGGCTTCATTGTCCAGCGGGTGCATCGGAATGCGCCTCCTTTTGGGGGTCAGAGCTGTCAACTTTGGTGGTATCCAAGGGCAGGCTTCCGGTCTGCTGCTCCAAGAGCACATTGTACCTTGTGCGCTCGGCGCGGATGGCGGCTTCGTACAGGGCGTAAAGCTCTTCCAGCTTCTTCCACATTGCCGCTTCGTCCACGCCGCCCAGCAGGTTCTTGCGGAATTTCACCGTCCGGAACCACTGGATGATTGCTTCCTGCTCCGGGCTGATACAGCTTTCCTCTGCACCGGCCAGCCGCTGGGGCGCTTTCTTCTTCGCCATGCGGTCAGCCCCCTTTAGTCATCTTCCTTACGGTGCTTGCGCAGCATCAGCAGGGCAACGCCGCCAGCCACCACAGCAAGGATGACAATGTAAGGCAGGGTGTCGAGGAGGACACCAAGGTCAGGCTCGAGCGTCCGGTGATTAGTGAAGTGAACCGTCTGCTCAGTTGTACCGATTGTTACAGTTGCAGTACGATTCTTTTCGTATACTTTACCGTCTGTACCAATCTGCCAGCTGGTCTCGTACTTTTCGCCGATGTAATCGTCCTCTACAATCTTGTACTCGCCACTCGGCAAATTTTTGAAGGTAATCGACGCTCCGTCTTTCAGCGTAAACTTGCCATTATCCAGCCATTCAACCTTTGCACGATCTGCTTCACTAATTTCAATATTTGCACTCGCGATGTTCACCGCTGTGCCATCAGCCTTGGTAATCGTAAAGGTAAAGGCTTTGTTGGTATCGCCAAGTTTACCGGTAACGGTTTTGGTAACAGTCAGGTTTGCGGAAGCAGGCACATACTTTGCGTAGAAGGTTGTATCTGCACTAATGGTATCCTCTGTAAAATTGAACTTGCTTTCAGATGTAAAGTTCTTATCCGTATACCATCCTTCAAATTTATAAACGGTTCCATCCGCTGTTTCTTTTGTTGCCGGGCAATCTGCTTCAGTTTGACCTGCGCGGAGAACATCCGGACGATCGATATTACTCAGCGAAATCGAAGTACTCCCTTCTGGGACAGTAAATGCTCCGCCATAATCACGCACTAGAGCAAAGGTATCTTTACCCACATCCTGAACCATAAACTTGACGTTGATGTGCGTTGTATCATGGAGTACTATCAGACCATCCAGATGGTACGTCATTTTTTTATCACTGACCGACGTAATCGGAGATTTATATATGCCCTTCGTGTATGTGGGTTTATAGTTCTCTTCACCCGTCCAGTCTCCATCCTCGCCGTTTTTGCCAGTATTGGCTCCACCCACAGCAACGACCTCGTACCATTCAATTGTGTACGTGCCTACATTATTCGCTTTCGTTGGATCCTTCTCAATTTCGTCTTGGATTTCCTTCGGGAGTGATTCGTAATAGTAATCCTTGTATTTGCCATCCTGTTTAATCGGAATCACAGGAAACTGTCCGGAATCAACTATAATTTCAGTTCCCAACTTCGTATCAATGTCAGCTGTGTCATAAATTGAGGTACGTGTATTGTATTTACTCGGAGCATCTACATTTGAAATCGTACCAACAGCCATGCCGTTCCACGCTTTATTTTCAACTTTTTCGCCGTAGTAATTACCCGAATAGCCCAAAACCTGCGTGTAAACATAAAGATCGTGAGAAGATGTCGTTGTAGTGTCCACAACCTCAATATCATCCAGTGTATCACCATTAGTTAGCTTATCCTTAGCTTTACCATAGCGATGCTTAATCTGCACATGGCCTGCCGTGGTAAGCTTTAGCTTCACGGTTTTATATTTATTGCCCCCTCCCTCAACTGAACCAACAAACTCAGCTGTACCTTTTGTAACTATCCATTTATGATAATAACTACTCTTTCCGTTATTGGAATGCAGTGTAATCGTTGCACCAACCGGAACTTTTGTATCACCCTGAATGCTACTGATCGTAGCAATTCCATCATTCACATTCGGGTACTCAACGCCATCGATCTCAATGCTGACGATCTCAATGCCGTCACTATCGCAGTCTTCACTTCCCTGATCCGGATATTCCAGCGCAATCACAAAGGGGCTGAAGCTGGTGGTCTCAAAGGTCAGTATGCCATTCTCATAGCTGACAACATCCAGTTTTTCCACGGTATTGTCGTCTTTCTGGTGGAGCACCTTCAGTGCATCGGCAGTGAGCGCTCCCATTTCTTCCATTTCCGCAATATCCGGCAGTTTGTCCAGACCGGAGACGGTAACGGTGGCCTTCTGGCCCTTGGCCAGCTGCACCTTTTCGCCGTTGGCGTTCTTGGGGGAGATCTTCAGACCCAGAATGGGAGCCATACTACCAAAGTCATCCAAGTGGTTCTCGTAGAAGTCCCCCACATCATCATAACCCATGTGGATGACGCTGAGGTGATCTGCGGCAGAGGGCAGATTTTTCACCTCCACCGGCAGGGTTGTGGTCTTCAGTTCGCCTTCCTCGTCCTCGTAGGAAGCAGAGGCCTTGGTTTCCAGATCCACAGGCACGGGATTCTTGTCCACCAAATCCTCGTGATCCACGTCCTCTTCCTCATCGGAGCCCACGGTGCCGTCCTTCCATGCGGCGTAGACGTTCACGGTGGTGGTCTTGTCGTCCAGAATGTTGCTGGTGGGGTCGGTGAGGTTCAGGCGCACCCGGTTGCCAAACTCGTCCAGCGTGTACCAGTAGTCAAACAGCCGCAGTTCGCCCTTGGGGTCCCGGTTGGAGGAGGGGTTCTCGATGTAGCTGCTGTAATCCGCAATGGTCTCTGCCCGGGGCACAGCCTGAATAAAGTACAGATTCCACAGAACCTCACCGTTCCGGGCCAGATACTCGCTCTCCGTCATATTGTTGATCTGTGCCTGAGCGGTAATGTCCTGCAGGTCGTTGGCGTTCAGCTCCTTCAGCCAGAAGCGGTAGACCACCATATCCTGCAGCTTTTTGATCTCGTCGCCGGAAACGACCACTTTGTCATCAGGCTTTTCCACCATGTCGTCCTCGCCGGACCACTGGGTCTCGGGTTCGGGGTCGGTACCGGTGCTGGAGCTGGGGCCGTACTCAATGACGGTGCCCCACTCCGAATCCGTAACGGTGGGGCCGCCGTCGAGGTTGTCCTCGCCGCCCTCTACGGGCCGGGAGGCTTCCTCCTCGCCGAAACCGGCAGCTTCGCCGCCGTCTACAGGCCGGGTAGCTTCCTCCTCGCCGAAACCGGCAAATTCGTCGTCAGGATAGGATGCCTCGCCGTCATCTACGGGCCGGGAGGCCTCTTGATTAACCTGAGGATCGATCAGACCCTCCGTTGCAAACACCGGCACAAGGCAGGTGCAGATGACCGCAAGCGCCAGACAAAGCGCAAAAACGCGCTTCACCAGCCTATCTTTTTTTCCGTGATGATTTTTCCGCACAGTGGAGCCCTCCCTGCATCATAGTATTTTTGGCAAAACCGGAGGAAAAGATATTCAACTTTTGTCGTTTTTCTTTCCCTTGGCAGGTTATTTTTACCAGACAAATCCATTATCGTAATTATAGCATGTATATCCAGTATTTTCAATAGCGAAATTTTATTTTTCCTTCTCCTTTTCAGACAAAATATTCTGCGATATACAGCACGTTATGAACCGTCGCAATATCATTGCGGGGAGTAGAACAGTCCGACTTATCCGCACGCCCGCCGCATTGTTATATCACGCAGTTTTGTGTTGTATCTTCGCAGTTTCACTCTCTATAATACATGAAACGCAGATTCCTTTCACTTTTTTTGAGATTTTTTGAAAAAAGTTTTCGGGGCCCTCTCAGTCAAAGCCTGACGGCTTTGCCAGCTCTCCCAAAGGGAGAGCCAATTGCGGCTCGACCTTCAGCGGCATTTACCGCCCAAAAGCCTGCCCAAAGCTCCCGTTTCCCTTGCAGATGCGTTGGCTCCCCCCTCGGGGGAGCTGTCGAGCGAATGCGAGACTGAGAGGGCTTCGCCCCACCAAAAAGCGCCCCCATCACTCAAAGGAGCAATGGGGGCGCTTTACCATATTACAATGGGTTCCGCTTACTCAGCCTTGGGGGCTTCGGGAGCCTTTGCTTCCTCAGCCTTTGCGGCGGGCTCTGCCGGAGCGGCAGGAGCGGCAGCGGGCTTCGGAGCCTGCTTCACCACGGGCTTGGGGGGATTCGGATCGTCCTTCAGCGGGAAGAGGATGATGTGCTTGGGGCACTTCTGGGCGCACATGCCGCAGCCCTTGCACTTGTCGTAATCCACACGGGCCACGCCGTCCACAACGTGGATGGCATCAAACTTACAGGTGCGCTCGCACATGCCGCAGGCAATGCAGGAAGTGGTGCAGGCCTTCATGGCAACGGGGCCCTTATCCTGATTGGAGCACATGACCACGGGCTTGCGGGGGCCGCCTGCGTCGATCATAATAACGTGCTTGGGGCAGATGTTGGCGCAGGCACCACAGCCGGTGCACTTGTCCTTGTCCACCTTGGCCACGCCGTCCACAATGTGGATGGCATCGAACTTACACACCTTGGTGCAGTCGCCCAGGCCGATGCAGGCAAAGGTACAGGTCTTGGGGCCGCCGTACAGGGTCGCAGCAGCGGCACAGGTCTGGATGCCCTTGTACTCGTAGCTGGGCTTGCAGTGCTCGGAGTTGCCCTGGCACTGGACCACAGCCTTCTTCTCCACAGCGCTTGCCTCACCGCCCATGATCTTGGCAATGGCGGCAGCAGCCTTGGGGCCGCCGGGGGCGCACTTGTCGCAGGGAACGCCGTCCATAACAACGGCCTTTGCGTAGTCGGCACAGCCGGCGTAGCCGCAGCCGCCGCAGTTTGCACCGGCCAGGCAGGCAGAAACTTCTTCAATACGGGGGTCTTCCTCAACCGCCATGAACTTTGCGGCCAGCACCAGAACAACGGCACCGATCGCGCCCACGATGGTACAGAGGATCACAGCAGATACAATATTCATAATCCTGTTCCTCCCTTACAGCGTCACGTTGAACAGGTTTTCGACGAGGCCGCCGAAGCCCATAAAGGACAGGCTGGTGATGGCTGCTGCGATCAGGGTGATGGGCAGGCCCTTGAAGGGTGCCGGGGGATCGCAGGCTTCCACACGCTTGCGCACGCCGCTGAACATGACCATGGCCAGCATAAAGCCGACACCTGCACCCACGGCACAGACCAGAGCCTCAATGTAGGCAGCGGCAAAGCCAAGGGTAGCAACGTCTGCGCCGTAGTCGTCCACGACCAGAATGGTCACGGCCAGCACGCAGCAGTTGGTGGTGATCAGGGGCAGGTAAACGCCCAGAGAATTGTACAGTGCAACAACATACTTCTTCAGGAAGATCTCGATGAACTGCACCAGCACTGCAATGACCAGGATGAACACGATGGTCTGCAGGTAGCCCAGGTCAGCGGGGTTCAAAATGAAGATCTGGATGGGGAAGGTGACAGCCGTTGCCACCAGCATAACGAAAATAACAGCGCCGGACATACCAATGGAGGAATCCAGCTTCTTGGAAACGCCCAGGAACGGGCAGATACCGTAGAACTTCACCAGCACGTAGTTGTTCACCAGGATCATGCTGAAGAAGATCGCAGCAAGTTTGACTAACATCTTATTCTGCCTCCTTCTTCAGGTTGTCGAGGTCGCAGCAGCTCTTGCGCTCGATGCGGGCATCCAGTTTGCCTTCCAGCCAGACGCAGCCGGCCATCAGCACGCCGTAGCAGAAGAATGCGCCGGGAGCCTGGGTCATAATGCTCATCTTGGCCATGCTCTCGGGCAGGACCTGGAAGCCCAGCCAGGTGCCGCTGCCCAGGATCTCACGGATGGAGGCCATCAGCACCACGGTGAGGGTGTAGCCGATGCCCATGCCGATGCCGTCCAGTGCGGAATCCACCACATTGTTCTTGCAGGCAAACATCTCGGCACGGCCCAGAATGATGCAGTTGACAACGATCAGGGGCAGGAACACGCCCAGTGCGGTGTACAGGCTGTCCATGTAGGCGTGCATCACCATCTGAACGATGGTCACGAAGCCTGCAATGATGACGATGTAGCAGGGCAGATGGACTTTAGCGGGGATCACGTTGCGCAGCAGCGAGATCAGGATGTTGGAGCACACCAGCACGAAGGTGAAGGCTGCGCCCATGCCCAGCGCGCTGGAAACTGCCGTGGTAACAGCCAGGCAGGAGCAGGTGCCCAGAACCAGACGCAGAACGGGGTTTTCTTTGATGATGCCGTTGGTAAGGATGCTTACCTTGGACTTGTTTTCGCTTGCCATTTCTTACCAACCTCCTTTATGCCAACTCGTTGTAGCAGTTGATGCAATCGTTGATGGCGGCAAACAGAGCCTTAGAGGAAATGGTTGCGCCGCTGTATGCGTCGTAGCCCTGGCCCAGGGTGATGTTCTGGGTGCCATCCATGCCATCGAACTGAGCAAGGAAGCTGTCGGTGGCAACGTTGCTGCCGATGCCCTTGGTCTGGGTAGAAGCGTCCACCCAGATGCCGGTGACAGTGCCGTTGGTGTCGAAGCCGATGATGACGGACAGGATGCCGCCGTCAAAGCCCTTTTCCTCAGCCTTGATGGCCAGGGAGCCGTCGGTGGCCTTTACAGCACCGGTGATGTTCTCGGTGGTGTAGTCGGTCACTTCCTCCAGATCGGAGGCGCTGGAAACGGTGGGCATCACGTCCACATAGGCAGCCAGCGTTGCGGCCTTCTGGTTATCCTCAATGATGGGAGCCGTAAAGGAGTTGACCATGGCCAGCAGCAGGCTGACGATCAGTGCGATCACGCTCAGCACAACAACAGGCTTTACACTGGTCTCCCAGGAAGAATTCTTATTCATTTGCCAGCACCCTCCTTTGCTTTCTTTGCAGGCTTAACATAGCCGTAAGGAGTCTGACGGGTCCAATCGTTGATAAAGGGGACCCACAGGTTCATAAACAGCAGCGCGAAGGAAACGCCCTCGGCGTAGCTGCCCCACTGACGGATGGCGAAGGTAACGATGCCCAGGCACAGGCCGTAGATCAGCTTACCCTTCAGGGTAAAGGGGCTGGTAACGTAGTCCGTTGCCATGAACACAGCACCGAACATCAGGCCGCCGGACAGGATGCCGACCAGTGCGCCGTGCAGGCTGCCGGTGGAGATCAGATAGAAGATAAACATGCTGCCGATGTAAGAAGCGGGGATGGCGATGCTGATGGTCTTGGTGGCCACCATATAAATCAGGCCCAGCAGGATGGCCAGAGCGCAGGTCTCGCCCAGAACACCGCCGTGCACGCCCATGAACAGATCCAGCAGGCTCAGCTTGCTGGTGTCAGCCACAGCCAGCGGGGTAGCGCTGGACAGCTGGTCAACCGCTGCATCGGGGAACACCCAATTGTTCATGGAACCGGCAAAGCTGACGAACAGCACGATACGGCCGACCAGTGCAGGGTTTGCAAAGTTCATGCCAATGCCGCCGAACAGCTGCTTGACCACGATGATGGCAACCAGGTCGCCGATGATGAGCTGGCCGATGGGCATACCCACGGGCACGTTCATGGCCAGAATGATGCCGGTGACCACAGCGGACAGGTCGCTGATGGGGTTTGCCTTCTTCAGCAGCTTGCAGTACAGCCACTCAAAGGCCACACATGCCACAACGGACACTGCGGTGACCAGCAGGGCACGCGCGCCAAAGATGATTGCAGAGGCCACCACACAGGGGCACAGGGCAACGATCACGTTGGCCATCAGGCTCTGGGTCGTTTCCTCACTGCGCAGGTGCGGGGAGGCCGAAACAATAAGCTTCGTATCCATTACTTATTGCCTCCTTTTTTGATTTCACCAAGGTAGAACGCCTTTGCCAGGCCCATCATCTGGGTGCAGGGGCGCTTTGCCGGGCAGACAAAGGTGCAGGAGCCGCAGTTGAAGCAGTAATCAACATGCAGCTTGCCCAGCTCCTGAACGTCGCGGGCAGCGTAAGCCTGGTTGACCTCCACGGGCTCCAGACCCATGGGGCAGTACTCCACGCAGCGGCCGCAGCGGATGCAGGGGTTGACCTGCGGGGGCTCTGCAGCAGCGGCACTGAGCATGATCAGGCCGGAGGTGGTCTTGGTGGTGGGGTAGCTCAGGTTCTCCACAGCGGGGCCCATCATGGCACCGCCGGCAACCACCTTGCCCAGCTCCACGCCGCCCTTGAGGCCGGCAGCGTTCAGAACATCCTCGTAGGCAGTGCCCACGGGAACGATCAGGTTCTGGGGCTTTGCGCAGGCATCGCCGTCCACGGTGATGCAGCGGCTGACCACCGGCATACCGGTAGCCAGGTACTTGCCCAGGGTGGAAACAGAGGTCACGTTCATCACAATGGCACCTGCATCTGCGGGCAGACCGCCGTGCGGAACCTCGCGGCCCAGGCACTTCTCGATCAGGATCAGCTCTGCGCCGGTGCCGTAAACACTGGGCAGTGCCTTGACCTCGATGGCGGGCTTGTCTTTGGTCTTCTGGTTCAACAGCTCGATGCACTCGGGCTTGTTGTTCTCAATGCCGATGATGCACTTCGGGATGCCGGTGTACTTCAGCACGGCCTCGATGCCGCGGACGATATCATCGCTGCAGTTCAGCATCTCCTGCGTGTCGCTGGTCAGCCAGACTTCACACTCGGAAGCGTTGATGAGCAGGGTGTCCACGGTCTGCTTGGGCTGCAGCTTGACATCGGTCGGGAAGCCTGCGCCGCCCAGACCCACCAGGCCGCACTCACGCACGGCTGCCAGGAAGCTGGCCTTGTCGGTGACCTCGGGTGCCTTCACGGCAGGGTCCACAGTCTGCTTGCCATCGGTCTTGATGACAACAGAGTCGCACATCCGGCCATTGGAGAGACGGAAGGGTTCCACAGCGGCCACAGTACCAGAAACACTGGAGTGGATATTTGCAGAGACAAAACCGCCTGCCTCGCCGATCTTAGTGCCAACAAACACTTCGTCGCCCTTTTTGACCAGGGCTTTCGCCGGAGCGCCGATGTGCTGGCTCATCAGGATGCGTACCTGCGCGGGCAGAGGCATCGGAACTGGTTTGCTTGCAGCGGTTGCCTTGTCATGCGGCGTATGCGCGCCAAGCGCCGCACGTTTCAGCTTGTTCAACATGGAATAAATCCCCCATTCTGCTTGAATTGCCACCCCTGCCCTCATGCGGGCGCACTGCGGCAGGGACAGCAGCTGCTTAACACAGTTATTGTATCATTTTACAGCCGGAAGTTCAACGACAACAGCACCAAAATGATGCAATTTCCTCAATTTTCTTTGCCATTTTTAACGATTAGTCGTATCTAACCAATTGTTTTTTTATTAACAACCACCAACTTCACGCAACTTTACTGCCGTTTGCCTTTCTACCGGGATTATGGTATACTGTTGCTAATGACCCTGCGGAACGTCCCCTGCTCCGCATTTGAACGACCGGGCCATGCCCGCCAAGGAGGATCGGATACCATGAAAGTTCTCAAAGCTCTGCTTGCCATCTTCACGTTCTTAGCCGCCGCACTCACCTGCACGCTTCTCTTTGTGCAGGACAGAAACGCCCCCCACTATATTAAGATCTACGAGAACGAGCAGTAAGCAGTTTCTCTGACAAACAAGATCCCCCGGAAAGCGGCCCGCGCCGCCCTCCGGGGGATCTTTATGCTTTATGGTTTTTTCCTCTGTATCGGGGAACGCTCAGTTCACATCGAACAGGCAGACCAGCTGATAAGTCGTTGTCAAACCAGCACTGTTTTCTGTTTTTACAAAGGCTACACCGATTCTGTCTGCCAGATTGTATGCGCTGGTATCTTTGAACAGCACATCATACTTGGCACTGCCCTTCACCGCCGGGTTGCCACTCGTCAGACCAGGAATCACATTCTTATCCGTCAGGCCAACTACGATCTTCGCATTGCCGCCCATTTTTGCGACAATTTTCTGATACTCTTCTGCGTAGGTAACGGACTTCTCACGGTTTTCCAGCCAGTTGTTCAGCAGTTCTTTTGTGATCTCGCTGTACTTTGCACTGTAATACACCTGACCCAGGCCCTCCTTGGAGTCTGCTGCCATGTGATTCACAGTGTCAACCACGTTAGCAGTATCGATATCCGGGATAACCTTATCCGGGTCGGTGGTGCCATCGCAGGCGGTCAGCATTGCCAGTGCCAGAACACCGGCCAGAACAAGTGCCAGAACTTTTTTGAAACGTTTCATTGCAATGCCTCCTTGATTTTATTTAATCGTTATCTTCACACCCGAGCAGGAATCTTATGTAGGCAAAGGTGCGCTCCTGCCCCAGATCCCGGACCATCAGCAGCAGCTTTTCCAGCAGTGCTCTTGTTTCGGGATGGAGCAGATAGTGATCCTTGCTCTTTTCATAATACTGCCACGGGGATGCGTCGGTGTACTTGTCGCCCAGATAGATCTGACTGGCCGCCACGCGGTCGCAGACCATCTCGCAGACATAGCGCAGGGGCATTTTCATGCCGCCCAGGCCGGATTTGTTGGTTGTGTAGTCGATCCAGTATTCCAGATGGTGCTTGTTGCGGCCCTTATGGTGGAGCCATGCCGAGGAATAGCCCCGGGCGGCGCGCTCTGCCTCGTTGGGGCTGTGGTCGCCCTGATAGTAGATGCAGCCCGGGATGAACTCGGTGGGGCTGTACTTGCTCAGGTCATGGGTCAGGCCCTGCTGATAAAGGCCGCATTCAAAGCAATATTTCATCACCAGCAGTTTATGCCGGGTGATGGTCTCAAAGTGTCCCTTGATGTTCATTGGAGGGTACCTCCCCGGAATCTTACCGTTACCCTGCCCTCTTTCAACCTGCGCAGATCGTCGCTCTCCGAAAAATCCTCCCGGTCGCGGGTCAGGTTGGGGTTGTAGTAGGGGTCATCCAGAATGTTTTCCTTGCCGTGGATGGTGTAGAGCCGCTGCTGCTCCGCCGCAAAGCGGGCCGCCTTAACGGGGTCTTTTTCATCCCCGCCCCGGCTCTTGCTCTCATAGTGGATGAGCTCGGCGTAGGGGGTCCAGGCAATGCGGTAGCCCGCATCCCGCACCCGCAGGCAGAAGTCCACATCGTTGAAGGCCACGGCGAACTGCTCGTCCAGCCCGTGCATCTCGTCATAGACGGCGGTCTTTACCAGCAGGCAGGCACCGGTCACACCGGAGAAGTCCTGCACGGTAGAGGTGCGGAACAGATAGCCGCTGCCGCCCTTCTTCTTATACTTGTGGCTGTGGCCCGCGTAGCCGCCCAAACCGGTCACGATCCCTGCGTGCTGGATGGTCTCATCCGGGTACCAGAGCATGGCACCGCAGATCGCCGCGCCGCCGGGGTGGGCGCACTGCCGGAGCAGCTCCGTGAGCCAGTCGCCGTTTACCACTTCCACATCGTTGTTGAGCAGCAGCAGGTAGTCGCCCTCTGCCGCTTTCCGGCCAAAGTTGTTGATGGCCGAGAAGTTGAAGCCCTTGCCCGGGTAGGTGACCACCTTCAGGCCATCGTACCGCTGCCGGGCCTTCTCGTAATAGGCAAAGGTAGCCGGGTCTGTGGAGTTGTTCTCAATGACGATGACCTCGAACCGGTCCCAGGTGGTCTTTTTCCAGATGCTCTGCAGGCACTTTTCCAGATCCTCGGTGTGATCCTTGTTGGGGATGAGAATGCTCACCTTCGGCTCCCCCACAATGTCCCACCTGACCCGATAGGTGCTGGGGTACAGGCCATCCTCTATGGTACCGGTGCGGCCGGTGCGCTCCAGATGGTCGGCCAGCGCCTTCTTTGCCGCTTTGGCAACGTAGGGCTTGGCATCGGTGCCGCCGGAGGTCGAGCCTTCGTGCACCCGCCAGTAGTAGAGCACCTGCGGCACATGGGCCGCGCCGCCCACCTGTTCAATGAGCCGGAGGAAAAGGTCGTGGTCCTGACTGCCATCACATTCGGGGCGTTCCCCGCCTACCTGCTCGAACAGCTCCCGCTTGAACACGGCCAGATGGCAGATGTAGTTGCAGCAGAGCAGATAATCCGGGGCGTAATCGGGCTTGAAGTGGGCCACCAGCGGCTTTTCGATCTTTTTGGTAAAGAGGGCCTCGTCGCTGTACAGGAAGCCGTCCGGCTCCCCTGCCTCACGCAGCTGCCGGATCGCCCGGCCCATGGTGTACATGGCGTGGGGCGCAAGGATGTCATCGTGGTCGGCCAGCGCCAGATATTCCCCCGATGCCAGTTCAGCGGCGGCGTTGGTGTTGGCCGCAATGCCCTTGTTTTCGATCTTTTTGTATACGATGTGTTGATATTTTGTCTGGTATTCCCTTACGATATTCCCCACACTGCTGTGGGCGGCATCCGAGGCATCCGCCAGGCAGAGCTCACCATTGGGGGCGGTCTGGTTCACGAAGGAATCCAGAAACTGCCGCAGAAACACCTCAGGAGTATTATACAACGGTGTCAACACGGAAATCGTCGAAAGTTGGCAGTTTTCAAAATTTTTTCCTGCCATTTCGGCTCTCTGAGCTTCCAGCACCTTTTTTGCGGGCAGGTAGCGGGCCTTTTTGCCAAAGCACCGCCGCCTGACAAAGCCTGCGCCCCGGGCCAGCATGGTGCCCAGCCCCTCGTCCTTTGTCAGCTGGACCGCATAGCCTGCCAGCTCTCTGGCACGTTTCAATCGCACATTCATGGCTCAGGCCTCGCCGCGCTGGGTGGCCTTGTAGGCCGCGCAGACTGTCTCGGTATCGCCGTTCATTTTCAGGTGGCCGTGGCTCAGCCATGCCACCTTGCTGCACATCCGCTCGATCTGCTCGATGGAGTGGGACACCAGAATGACGGTGGTGCCGCCTGCCATCAGCTCCTTCATCCGTTTTTCGCATTTCTGCTGGAACAGGAAGTCGCCCACCGAGAGCACCTCGTCCGCAATCAGGATATCAGGCTTGGTGATGGTGGCAATGGCAAAGCCGATGCGGGCCACCATGCCGGAGGAGTAGTTTTTCAGCGGTACATCCAGGAAGTTCTGCAGCTCGCTGAACTCCACGATCTCGTCGAACTTCTCGTCCAGATACTTGGGCGAGAACCCCAGCACCGTGCCGTTGAGGTAGATGTTCTCCCGGGCGGTCAGGTCCATATCAAAGCCCGCACCCAGCTCGATGAGCGGGGCGATGGTGCCGTTGACGGTGACCTTGCCCCTGGTGGGCTTGTACACGCCCGCAATGGTCTTGAGCAGGGTGGATTTGCCCGAGCCGTTCAGGCCCACCAGACCGTAAAAATCGCCGGGCATGATGTCCAGGCTCACGTCCTTCAGGGCGTAAAACTCGTCGTACTGCAGGCGGCCCTGCACCATGGCCAGCAGATATTCCTTCAGGCTCTCGTGCTTTTCGGTGGAGAGGTTGAAGCACATGGACACGTTGTCCACTTTGATGATCGGTTCCATTCTTCTCCCCTCCTTAAATATGCAGCACAAAACGATCCTGCGTTTTGCGGAACATGTGCACGCCCACCCACATGGAGACCACTGCGCAGATGCCGCAGACCGCAAACATGTTGAGGTCCAGCGGGATGCCCCACATCAGGGTGCGGCGGAAGCCGGTGATATACCAGTACATGGGGTTCAGCTTGATGATCTGCTGCATGTTGAACCCGCCGATGGAAAAGGTCATCTGGGTGGGGTCATAGAAGATGGCGGAGAAGTAGAGCAGCGCCGTGATGAACACGCTCCAGATGTGCATGATGTCCCGGAAGAACACCGTTGCCGCCGCCAGGAACAGGCCCACCCCCAGGCTGAAGAAGAAGAGGGTGATGAGCGGGTAAAGCGCTTCCAGAAGGGTCAGGTGGAAAGGCGCACCGGTAAAGATCATCACCAGCAGCAGGGCCACAAAGCTGAACACGCAGTTCACCATGGCAAAGCAACACTTTTCCAGCGGGAAGATATACTTGGGGATATACACCTTTTTCAGCAGGGGGGCGGCGCTGAGCACGCTGCTCATGCTGGAAGAGGTAGCTTCGTTGAAGAAGTTGAAGAGCAGCTGACCGCACATCAGGAACACCGGGAAGTTGTCGATGCCGCTGCCCCGCATATCCATCAGGCTGCTGAACACAGCCCAGTAGACCAGGCACATCAGCAGGGGGTTCAGCACGCTCCACAGCACACCCAGCACGCTGCGGCGATATTTCAGCTTGAAATCACGGCTGACCAGATTCCACAACAGATAGCGGTAGTGCCAGAAGCCGTTGAACATTCCTTTCAGTTTCGCCACGGGCTATCACCACTTTTCAAAGAATTCAAACTTCTGGGCTGCAAAGGGCTCATGCAGCTTGTCCTTTGCGCTGGTCTTGTGCTCACAGCCGCAGTCGGGCCACTGCACGTTCACGGTGGGGTCATCGTAGGGGATGCCGCCCTCGCTGGTGGGGTCATAGACATCGGTGCACTTGTAGCAGAACTCGGCCACATCGCTCAGCACCAGGAAGCCGTGGGCAAAGCCCTCGGGGATATAGAACATCTTCTTGTTCTCCTCGCTCAGGGTCACGCCCACCCACTTGCCAAAGGTGGCGCTGTGGGGGCGGCAGTCCACGGCAACATCATAGACCTCGCCCTTGGTCACACGCACCAGCTTGCCCTGGGTGTGATTCTTCTGGAAATGCAGGCCGCGCAGCACGCCGCGGGTGGAGCGGCTCTGGTTGTCCTGCACGAACTCCTTGTCGATGCCGGCGGCAGCAAACTGATCCTTCTGGTAGGTCTCCATAAAATAACCGCGGTCATCACCGAACACCTGCGGCTCAATAACCACAACACCAGGGATCTCGGTCTCAGTAAACGTAAACTTGCCCATATTTCTTTTTCCTCTCTGTTTTCTTTCAGAAAATTTTGTCTGTTTGTAGTATATGGAAAAGTCCTTGCGGGCTTTTGCGCGATTTTCAGACGGCTCGTTTCCTGTCAAGCCCACCCTCTCCGTCAGCGCTGCGCGCTTCCACCTCTCCCAAAGGGAGAGGCAACGCATCTCCTGGATCCAGCTGCTGCTGACCATGAGCTGCTATCGGCTCTCCCTTCGGGAGAGCTGGCGCAAAACGCCTGAGAGGGCGAGGCCGTCAATGTCTCGCCTTCCGTTTCCTGCGGAGCTTCGCCCTCAGCCGCACCACGCCGAACGCCGCAAGGGCGGCCAGCACGGTGGCACCGACCGAGATGGCCAGCAGGCCGCCTGCGATCCTCTTTGGCCCCACATCCCGGGAGGCGGGCAGGGTGGCGTTGGCCAGCCCGGTCACAGCGGCAGGCACCCGGACGCTGGCCGTTTCCTGCACGTCCCGCCCATGAATGGTATACACCGCATACACCGCCGGGTCAACCCCCAAGAGGTATCGTTCGGGCAGTTCCAGCGTGACCGACACATCCGCAGCGGTCAGGCCATCGGCCAGCAGCAGCTTCACGCCGGGGTCAGAAACCGTCACCGTGCCCAGCGTGCTGCCGCCGCCCGCCACTTCCAGCTCCCCGGTCACGCCCTGGGCAGGGATCTCGGTGTAGCCGGTGTAGCGGGCAAAGGCATCGTCCAGCAGGGTGCGGACATCGTTGTATTTGTCGGTCTTGATCTGGCTCTGCATGGTCACGCAGATCAGCCGCACGCCGTTCTGCTCCGCCAGACAGACATAGCTGTACCGGGCAATGTTGGTGTAGCCGATCTTGGAACCCAGGATGGCCGGGATATAGTACCGGCTGGAGCTCACCCGCATTTTATCCTGCTGGTGGAAGTACCGGGTCACGGGCTGGACATTGGTCGGGCCCATGGTGTACATCTCGTTCCGGGTAAACAGGGTCTCGAACCCGGGCTGGGTCAGCGCCCAGCGCAGGATCTGCGCCATGTCATAGCAGCTGGTGTAGTGGTCCTCATCGCTGATGCCGTGGGGGTTGGCAAAGTGGGTGTGTTCCAGCCCCAGCTCCTTTGCCTGCGCGTTCATGGCGGCCACACCGCCCTCAATGGAGCCGCCGCCGAAGTATTCGGCCAGCAGGTTGGCCCCATCGTTGGCACTGGCCATCATGGTGGCATACAGGGCATCGGTCAGGGGCACTTCCTCCCCTTCCTGCAGGGCGATATGGCTGGAATCGGTGCCCGCCAGCGAGTAGACATCCTCGTGGCTGACCGTCAGCTTGACATTGTCCCACTTGCCCTGGGCCTTTTCACAGGCAAGGCCCAGCGTCATCACCTTGGTGATGGATGCCGGGTGCAGTTCCTCGTTCATGTTCTGCTGGGCCAGCACCAGACCGGTGTCGGCATCGATGATGCAGTACGCTTCCGTAGCCGTCAGTGCAGGCCCGGCAGCTGCCGCGCCCGGCGCAAACGCCGCCAGTGCGGTCAAAAGCACCGCACACAGCATGGCGATGTGTTTTTTCATTCCAGTTCCTCTATCTCAAGATATTATGATATAGTATACCACATTTTTATCCCTCTGAAAAGAGAAACCCTCAGTTCCACTCCCGGAGCACCGGCTGCAGCTGCTGTCCGTGCAGGGCAGCCTCCAGTGCAGCGGGCAGCAGGGTGAGATCCGCCTTCAGGCTCTGGGGTTTCTGCGCTGCATCGTCCTGTCCGTAGGGCACAAAGTAATAGTGCTTGCGCTGCATCAGCCGGGCAATGTTCTCCCCGGAAGCCCCCAGCCCATCGTTGGTGGAGACAGCCAGCAGCACCGGGCACCCGACTCGCAGCAGGCTTTTTGCCGCCAGCGTGACCGGCGTGTCGGAAAGGCCCGCCGCCAGCCGGGCCAGTGTGGTGCCGGTGCAGGGGGCCACCACCAGTGCCCGGGCCAGCTGCCGCGGCCCCAGCGGCTCCACATCCTGCAGGGTATCCAGCCCCCTGTGGCCGGTCAGGGTCTCCAGCCGCGCCTTCCACTCATCCGCCCGGCCAAAGCGGGTGTTCAGGCCGGAGGCCGCATAGCTCATCACCGGCAGCAGCTCCCAGCCCTGCCGCACCAGCTGTTCAGCCTGAGCCACCGCCGCGCCCAGCGTGCAGAAGCTCCCGCAGACCGCAAACGCCACTGTCCCGCGCAATTGCCTTTTCATGGTGTTCCCTCCCTTTCCGCCAGGATCTCACAGACCGTCCGGGCCAGAGCCTCGCCCGCCGTTTCCGGTGCGCAGGCCGCAGGCAGGCTCAGGGCATGGATGGTCCGGTGCCCCAGCCGCCGGGCCGCGGCAAAGTCAGTGCCGCCCGGCTTAGATGCCAGATCCACGATCAGGCTCCCGGGCCGCAGGGCTGCCAGCACGGCTTCCGTCAGAACAGGGGCCGGGATGGTGTTCACCACCGTGTCAAAGACCGGAGCGGCCTGTTCCAGCCGGACCAAATCCACCGCCCGCAGGCTGAAACTCTCCGCCAGTGCCCGCTGGGCCGGCCGCCGCGCGGCCACCGTCACCTGTGCGCCCAATGCCGCCAGCCGTACCCCAAGCGCCTGCCCCACCGGCCCAAAACCGGCCAGCAGGATGGCGCTGTTCCAGAGCGTCCGCGTCCGCTCTGCCATCAGGATGCCGATGCAGCCCTCTGCTGTCGGGATGGCGTTGCAGAGGATCAGCTCCTCCCGGGCAAAGTAGTCCACCAGCTCCACGCCCGCCTCCGCCGCGATCTGCCTTGCCTGCGCCGAGAGCTTTCCGCCCAGCGCCAGCGCCCCCGGTTTTGCGGCCCGCAGCAGCTCCGCCAGCGGGGTGCGGCTCTCGTCCAGCGGCAGCGGCAGTAAGATGTAATCGGCCAGCGCCGTCTGCTCCGGCCCGCCCACCGCAAACCCTGCACGGGCCAGCGCCCGGCCTGCCGCCGCCAGCCGCGGGTCCGTTCCAATCACCGCAAATCGTCTTTGTCCATCCATTCCCGGCCCCTCCTCCCCATGGTCTGCGTCATCCTATGCCCATGGAGCACCGGGTGTGAAAAAGCCGCCGCTCTCCGTCAGGAAAGCAGCGGCGATTTGTTTTTTATGATATCGGCTTTTCGGTCAGAGCGGCGGCAGAGATTGCCTCCGGCTCCTCCATGTTTCGCGTCCGCTCCACGGCCTCACGCATCCGCGGCAGCTGGACGGCTTCATCAAAATCCGCATATCCCTTTGCGTAGGCAGGCACCATCTCCAACCGGTATTCTGCACTTGCAACGCTCCATTCCCGGATAGAAAAGTGCTCCGGCGGGAAATTCAGCCAGTTTCCACTCTCTCCAAACTGCGAGACCGCGTCCACCTGAATGCGGAACAGATTCTTCGCATAGTAAGCGGTCCTTGCGATATTTTTCCGGTAGAGCTTCTGCAGATCCTTTTCCCGGCTCGTCGCCTTGCAATACGTCACAAATCGGGTGTCTGCCATCCGCTCTCTGGCTTCCAGCAGGCTCAGGATCGTGCCCTGCTCATCTACCAGATACCCGTTGGTCGTTGGGTCCAGCATATACCACTTTTCCTGCGACCGGTCGTAGATCTCCGTGACAACGTGACAATCAAAATCGAAGGGAGAATAGGGCAGGAAGCGCACCCGCCGTGCGTAGATTCCCAGTGCCAGGCAGATCTCCTCCAGAATTTTGGCCTTATTCAGGCAGTTGATGCCCTGTTCCGGTTTATCCAGACTGTAATCCAAAAGCGCCAGGGCGTTGCAGTCCACATGGCCGTCGTACCACGGGCTGTGCGTCAGCTTAGGCGAGAGGTATTTCAGCACCCGAATTGCCCGCTGCAGGTCCGTGCCTTTTCCTGCAATTTTCTCAAAGGGATACTTTTTCAGGAGGTCGGCATACTCCGGGCAGTCCATGCGATATTCCACCGCCGTGCTCTTTCCCGGTTGAAAGCTCCGATTGTTCCGCAGAATTCCGCGGTAAACATTGTAAAGGTCCTCTGTCTCTTCAAAATTCATTGTTCTTTTCCCCTCTCTTTTTTGGATAGACGAACGAATGGCCGTAAGTGTTCATTTTCCCCTCTATTTTCAAACCCTATCGTTTTTTATGATACCATATTTTTCCTGCTCATGCAATGCAAAATGCCCGGCTATGCGGGCGTTCCCACACAGCCGGGCGGCTTCCTTTTTCATCATTCGGGTCTGCTCAGGGCCGCTTATATTTCAGCGGTGTCTGCACCTGAGCACGGATCTTGAGCAGATAGGTCCGGGTCTGCTCGGTGCCCCGCAGGATGGCCTCCACCTGTTCCCGCTGCTCCGGGGTCAGGGCCTCGTCCTCGGCCAGCAGGTCGGCGTTGCCCTCAATGACGGCCAGCGGCGTTTTGAGCTCATGGGAAAGCTGGATGATCTGCTCCCGCTGCTGCTGCTCCATTTTCCATTGGGCCTGCAGGCTGGCTGTCAGCTCCTGCCCCATGGTCTGCAGGGCAGCCAGTGTCTCGGCGTATTCCCGCACCTGCGCCCCGGAAAAATCGATCTCTTCCACGCCCTTTTTCTCCGCCACCTGCCGGGAGACCTCGGTCAGGCGGGCCGTCTCCCGGGCCAGAAACTTTCTGGAGCGGTGGGTGCTCCACACCACCGCTCCCACCAGCAGCAGAATGCCCAGAATGCAGTGCACCGTCTGCACATCTGGCAGCTTTCCCCGCAGCGCAGGGGCGGCGTAGGGCACGGCATAGTCAAATTGCAGCAGACAGACCGTTCCGTCTTGCAATTTTGACGTCATATAATACTGTGTGTATCCAAAATGCCAGCGGTTTTTCCCCTGCCGGTTCTCCATTGCCCGCTGCAAGTGCCCGGCATCCATGTTGGTGGCCAGCACCTCGCTGCTGTCCGGCGCGGCAAACAGGGCGTAACGGCACAAGGAGTCCAGTTGGGTCTCATCAAAGGTGGCGGCAGTCATGCCCGGCAAAACGTCCTGTGCAGCCTTCTGGCAGGCCTGCGCGGCCTGATTGGCCGGGAGCGCCAGCCCGCTGTTGATGACGCACATCAGCGCCGCAAACCACAACAGCAGCGCCAGCACACAGCAAAAGACGGTCTGCACCAGATATCGCAGCAGTACGCCTCGCAGGGAAATCAGCCCTCGTTTTTCCATTGATATCCCACTCCCCAGATGGTTTTCAGCAGTGTTTCCGGCTCTGCTACCCCCGCCGCCCGCAGCTTTGCCCGGATATTTTTGATGTGCTGTGTCACGGCGGTGTCGTCCGCAGTGCCGTCAATACCAAAAACCGCTTCGTAAATTTGCTCCTTGGTAAAGGTCTGCCCGGCGTGCAGCGCCAGATACTCGCAGATGGCATACTCGGAGCGGGTCAGCGGCAGAGGAGTTTCTCCCACCGCCGCCTCCCGCGCGGACAGGTCAAAACTGACTCCGCCACGCACCAGCCGATGCACCGGGGTGCGGTTCTGCCGCCGCAGATGCGCCGCCACCCGGGCGCGCAGCTCTGCCACCCGGAAGGGCTTGGACAAAAAGTCGTCTGCCCCAATGCCCAGCCCCTCCAGAACAGACGCTTCGTCTGTCCGGGCCGTCAGAAACAGAATGGGGGCATCGGTCAGGCCCCGGATGCGGCGGCAGACGGCAAAGCCATCCTCCCCGGGCATCATCACATCCAGCAGGATGCAGTCCGCCCAATGGCAGAGTTGTTCAGTAAGCTCCGCGCCGGAGAGCCGCGTTTCCACCCGGTGGCCGTCCCGCTCCAAGGCAGTGCGGATCAGCTTGCAGAGTTCTATATTGTCATCCACTGCCAGAATATTTGCCACAAGATCACCTCAAAACGTTATAAAGCAGGCAGGACGCACCATACAGCAGATACACATGGGCCGGGTAGAACCAGTAGAACAGCTGCTTGTGTCCGCTGCCTCGCTGCCCGTTGTACAGCAGCATCAGCAGCACCGCCGCCACCCCGAACCACTCATAGTTGTTGGTGAACATCTGGGTCCAGACAAAGCCCTCCTGCCGGCAAGCCATCCCGAAGGTCAGCACAAAATCACACAGGAAAATCACCAGTGCCCATACCGTCAGCTGCACTTTGCGCCGTCCACGCAATGCATACAGCAGCGCACCGCCCAGCAGAAAGCTCCATCCGCCGTCCGTGATGCTGGTCCACAGGGGCAGCGGGCTGGTGATGACAAACGCCACCACCGTGGAAGCCCACGGCATCTGCTGGATCTGGGGGAAGGCGCTCAGAAACGCCACCATCACAAACGGCCAGCCAGCCACCGCCGCGATGGCCGCCACGCCCCTGACCCATTTCTTTTCCCGGAGCCAGTCGATGCCCTGCCAGACGATGCACAGCAGCATCAGATCCTGAAAAATAGCGTTCAGCGGGTAGAAGCCATCCCCGCGCCGGAAGGCTTTGGCGTAGATCATAAAAAATTCCAGCGCCGCCATGGCCGTTCCGATACCCCAGATGCGGATAAAATACCGCCTGCGGTCATGGGTGTGGGCAAAGCCCTCCACCGTGCAGAACAGAAACAGCGGTGCGCTGAGCCGCCCCAGCATACTGAACACCGTTGGGATGCAGCCGGTGAACTCGAAGAAATAATGAATGTGATCCAGCACCATCAACACCAGCGCAATGGTTTTCAGCTGGGTACCGTCCAGCCCGTTTTTCAATTTTGTCAGCATACAAATTCCCCTTTCGATGATGCTATCATTGTAACAGGGAAATCTGTAGGAATTCTGAGGGAAAGCTTATTTTTCCAAATAATAGCACACCAGATCCGTGGGGCCGCGCTCTGCATGGCGCATGGCCTTGTGTTCGATGCCCTCATAGGTGAAGCCCAGTTTTTTCAGCAGCTCCCCGGAGATGGTGTTATAGGCATAATGCCCACCCGTGAAAAGCACCGTATCCGTTTTCTCGAAGAACGCCTGAATCACAGCCGCCAGCGCTTCCCGGGAATAGCCCTGCCGCCGGACATCCGGGGCCATCTCAATGCCCAGCTCCCAGCCGAGCACGGCACGCTCGGCATCCATCAACGAGATCACGCCGATCACACGCCCATCTGCCTTGCGGACAACGCTGTAACGGATCTGTCCCGCAAATTTCTGCATCAGACGGTCATATTCCTCATCCATTGCATCAAAGGCATGATAACCGCCGCAATCCAGCGTGGTCTGCTCATCCGAGAAAATCGCAAATACGTCCTGCGCGTCCTCCACCCGGAACTGCCGCAGCTGCAGACGCTCTGTCTCGATTTCAAATACTTCCATTTGCACCTCGTTATTTTCAGGTTTTATCGTACTTTTTAATGATACCACTGTTTCCCAACCCATGCAACGTAAAAAGCCCGGCCATGCGGGCACTCCCACACAGCCGGGCTAATTCAATTTCATTTTGCAGAACACTTTTCGGCATCGATGGCCAGCACGAACATCAGCACATGGAGCGCGTCTGCCGGGTCAACGATATCCAGCACATAGGTGTCCGTCCATTGCAGCAGCTCTTTGGAAACCGTTGCGACTGTCTCTCCCACCGGCTTTGTAATGGTGTAATCCCACCCAGGGAAATCTCCCTCCACATGCCAGCCGTTGAAATCGATGTTATACTTGGGCTTGAACCAGCCCAGTTCCTTTTCGAGGCAGCCGATATAGTTTTCCCCTTCATAGAGTTCAAACTTGGGCAGCCAAGTCAGCACCTCCTGCTTGACAGTACCAAGCTCGTTCTCTTCCGTGTCGAAGATTTTCAGGCAGTGCCCCCACGAGAGCTGCCCCTTTACCACATAGACCGTGTTCTCGTTTTCATCATAGATATCGTAGCTGTCGAACCACGAAAACATCCGTTGTTTGAATAAAAGTTTCATCCTGCCCCTCCTCTTTTTGCGATTTCACCGCAAACGGAATACATACTTATCCCATATACGATTCAGGGACGGGTTTTAAGGCGCCCTCCCGACAGAAAATTCGATTTTCTCCTAACAGAAGGACTTATCTCAGATTCTAGGTCGTCGAAATCACACAGCCCGCCACGTGAAATGCTCGTGCAGCAGGGTCGATTTTTGTTCTTTGGTCATTCGCAGAGTTTCTTGTACGCTTTCTGCACGATTTGTGCCATCCGCAGTCTGCGCTCTTTCAAAAACTCTATATATTCCATCTTTTCAAAATCCGGTGGAAGGGCATGATCCTCGCAGGTTTTGTGGTATTCTGCTTCCCCCATCCGGTTCCGATAACGTTCCACATACTCCACCGGCGGGTCATCAGAGATATCAATGTTGGTCACATAATCCAAATAAGTAAAATTTGCAATCTGATTGCGTTCTCGGTCGGTCATATAGCCAATCTGTGTCAGGTAATTTTTAGGGAAAATGTGATGCTTGTCGACCGCATTCTTGGTTCCGCTTGCTCCCAGAATGAAATACTTTGATACCGGCGTCGCGCTGAACAGCATCGGTGTATTTAATACGACCTGCGCTGCAATATAGCCGTTCCAGGCCGGAGAGATTGCCGCAGCGCTGTTCAGTTCGTTCGGCAGCGTCAGTCGGAAGTAATCTTCCGTAAACCGCGTTGTAATCGTCCGCTCAATGTACGCGATAAACTGCTCCGCATCATGAACATTTCTCAGGTCAGCAAACTGCTTTTCTACTTCGCTTTCGGTCGATCCGGTGTAAAAGTAGGTAATAGCACCCATAAAAAACCATTTGGCAATCGTCTTTTTGAGCCTGACCGCATCCAGTTTATAGTCATATTTTGCAATCAGGTAAAGTACATAGCTAAAAACCACCGCATTGGATGATGCAATCTGTGTTTTGCTGATGTATCCTGCCTCTCCAATGCAGTTCAAAAATGCATGCCAGTTGTTCAGGTCCATCACCTTGAGCAGGGCTTCTTTGAACTTCGCAAGATTCTCCTGTCGCTCCTCGGCAGAATATTTTCCGGTTTCCAGATTTTTCCCTCGTAGCAGCATATATGCATAGCGCAGTCTTGCCCTGCGGAAACCAACACCGACAGCCATTCGGATCAGATGGGATGGCTCGATTGCAATGATGTTATTATAGGACGTTCCACTTGCCGGGATGCGGGATTGCTCGCAGAACAGGTTCATCTGGTCACTGGTCTCATTTTCATAAACCGAGATCAGGGTCTGGATAAAATTATTCTCTGTCAGGCTTTGTCCACCAGAGTTGACCCGCACAAAAATATCTGCTACATCTTCCTCTCTGGCATTGTAGCTGATTTCCAATGTCGGAAGTGAATACTCTGAAAGGTTAAGCAAATCATTTATATTATTTTCGATCAGATCTTCTTCCGCATCTGTCAGCGCTTTCTCTTCACGCTTGTTCCTTGCTTCGTTTACTGCCCGGATATACTTACGTCGAAAAGCACTAATCGTATTATTTTCTTTTGCCAAAAAGACATCCGACACTTTGGGAATCCATTCCGGCGTCCGCTCAAACGCAGACGTCCACACCGCAAATTCTCGCGTCAACGGATTGAAAGAAATTTTAATTTCACGCTCCACAAAGTTTTTATCTTTTACTTTCACGCCATACATCGACGCTACAAGCGCCGTCAGGCGTTGCTGCCCATCAATAACCAGTTCTTTTGGCTCTGTATAGATTTTACCGTTAATGCCTATGCCGCTTTTCTTCTCATCATAATCCGCTGGTGACTCCCACAGCATAATGTATCCGATTGGATAGCCTTTCAGCATCGAATCGTAGAGCTCACGTATCTTATTATCTTTCCAGACAAACGGCCTTTGCAAATCAGGCAGTCCGATTTTTCCGATTCGGACATCTCGTACCAGATCGCCGACTTTGCTTGGAATATTTTTAAACAGTTCCGTTGCCATTTTTTCTGCCTCCTTTTCTTTATTATAATAAACCGTTGTACAAAACACAACAACAAAAACCGCCCTGAGAAATCTCTCAGAGCGGTTTTCCATGTAAGTCGGCGACTACCTATTTTCACGCGCCGTTTCCAGCGAACTATCTTGGGCACGAGTGAGCTTAACTTCTGTGTTCGGAATGGGAACAGGTGGAACCTCACCGTCATCGTCACCGACCAATATGACTGGTTCAGTATAACATTTCTGTTCTACTTTGTCCAGTGTTTTTAGAAGGACGTGCCTTCAAAACTGAATAATCACTGCTAACATTTTGTCATTGACTTGAGAATTCAAGCGAATTGTGGTCAAGCCCTCGATCTATTAGTACACACTTGCTGAATGGATCACTCCACTTACACATCGTGCCTATCAACCTCGTAGTCTACAAGGGATCTTACCTGAT
>OGPR01000550.1_pt1 | contig 38341 bp, 38 predicted proteins | sample 1552981 | NCBI WGS metagenome assembly OGPR01 (sample SAMEA2580260, study PRJEB22360) | human gut metagenome | biome: human gut; feature: human-associated habitat; material: faeces | place: Denmark | collected 2008/2010 | reverse complement strand
AAAATCCCTGTTTGAAAATATATTTTCAAACAGGGATTTTCTACGTTATATCAAAGGGAAAGTTTGGAAAAAGTGCATTTATTTTATATATGACTCTACTTATTTTCATATTTATAGCTGTATAAGTTTGTTCTATTTTGCTGATTGTCAGCTTAGTATTGTCTGTTTCGCTTATATTTTTTATAGGTGAGGAACATATTTGTTTTTTCTATTATGGTTGTATATATATTTGCAACGAAACAGATGTGAATATTAAATTTTATATAAATATTATGGGAACATTAATAAGAATTTATTTTTGCTTTTTTGTCTTTTTGTTTGGAGGGAGAATGTATGCGATATCTTCAATGGCTATAGAAAATATTCTTCTGAAAACCGAAAATTTTCAGATTGTTTTATCTGATAATGAATCATCTCCGGTGAGATTGGCTGCAAAAACTTTATGTCGTGATTTTGAAAGAGTAATGGGATGGCATCCTGATTTAGTAGAATCTCCAAATCCTAATAAAGTGAATTTGATTATAATGACCGATGAAAATCAATGTAAATTTATCGATAATGCTTATCCGTTAGATGGCTTTGAATCTCATCGCATAGATGTTGATTCTTCCCAAAAGTGTATTTATTTGTTGGGGAAAGATATGCGAGGAGCTATTTATGCGATTTATACTTTTAGTGAAGAGTTTTTGGGTGTTCCTCCACTTTGGTATTTTTCCTCATGGATTCCTGAACATAAGGATGTGATTTCGATATCGAATTCTTATTCCTATTATCAAAGGTCTCCTCAGGTAAGATATCGAGCATGGTTCCCGAATGATACAGATTTGTTTACTCCTTGGAGGAGATTGTCAGTGGAGAATAATGAGCTTTGGCTGGAAACTATGTTACGACTTAAATTAAATACGGTTGAATTGGAAGCTACCGTTACTTATCCAAATTACAGATTGAATTCTCAAGCAGAATTGTTAAGGAAGTATGGTCTTGTGCTGACATCCCATCATCATGTTGCTTTAAATAATAATTTCTTGAATTGGGACGGATATTGGAAAGAAGTAAGACACACGACTCCTCCTCGGTTATTATTGTCGAATGAGAAAGAATTAATAGAGTTTTGGAGATATAGTGTGGAAACTGTCAATCGCTCTGGAATGGAGAATTTGTGGCAGATTTCTTTTCGGGGAAAGAATGATCAGCCGTTTTGGGCTGCTTTTGAAGATGCACCTAAAACAGATAAAGAACGTGCTGAAGTAATCAATAAAATGATTCGTATTCAATTGGACTTGATAAAAGAGATTACGGGAGAACGAAATCCTTATGTCCGTATGACTTTTTATGATGAATTATCTGATTTGTTGGCTGCTGGATACTTAGAGCCTCCTATGGGGAAAAATATGTTATGGACTTTTGTTGCTGCTCGCCGAGACCATTATCCTAATACAGATTTAGTGGAATTTGATAATGTTCGAGATGTGAAGTTAGGATATTATTTTAATTTACAGTTTACTTCAACCGGTGCACATTTGGCTCCTGCGGAAGGCCCTTGGAAAATGGAAGCTAATTATCGCTATGTGAATAGCAAAGCACCTTTGGACTTTTCAGTGGTTAATGCTGGAAATATTCGTGAATTTGTTTTATCACTGTCTGCTAATGCACGAATGATGTGGAATTTGGATTTATATGATACAAATAATTTTTTGCTTGATTATTGTACTATGTATTTTGGAGAAGAGTATGCAGAGGAAATAGCAGAATTGTATCATGATTATTTTTATTCTTATTGGGAACAAAAGTCATCAGAATTTCCTGGCTTAGAGCGGCAATATCTTTTTCAGGATTTACGATATTCTCGTGTTTATGAGCAAATAGCTGAGTGGTTTAAAAAAGGAGTATATACATCTAACCCATTGCATGATATTGGTTTTGAACGTATGCCTGGACGTAGCTTTCGTATTGAGGGAAATTCTCAAGTAGATAGTTTATTAGTCGGAATGAGGAAAACAGCTCCACGTTTTCGGGATGTAGCTGAACATTGCCGTATTATGTTAGGAAAACTTCCTGAGAATAAACAGGTTTTCTTTCGTGATAATTTATATGCACCTTGTCTTTATATGGCAGAATTAAGTTTCTCTATGGAAAATTATGTTCTTGCCTATAAATCGTTAGGTGACGTTGTTCGTTGTAGAGAATATTTGAAACGGGCAATTTCTCATTTGGAAAAGGCTAGAGATGCATTATATGTTACACAGGAGGGAGTTTTTGTTTCATGGTATAAGGGAGATTCAATTAGTGGAAAATTTAACTTGCCTCAAAAAATAGAATGTTTAATTAATCTTTATGATTCAATAAGGTAAATTGTTATAATAAAATTAACTAAAATCTTAAGACATGAAAACAGAATTATCAGAAAAAAAATGTTCTTTATTGAAATTGAGGACATTTGTTTTGTTTTGGGTATTGTCATTAATTGCTTGGACCACAGCTTATGCACAGAAGGTTACGGTCAGTGGGCAAGTTAGTGATGAATTGAATGAGCCTCTAATAGGAGCAACTGTGCAAGTGAAGAATACTAATTTAGGGACGACATCGGATTTGGATGGTAAATATATTTTAGAGAATATACCATCTGATGCTATATTAATATTTTCTTATATGGGGTATGAGACTCAAGAGCTGAAAGTAAAAGGGCAAGCAGAGATTAATGTAGTATTAAAAGAGGCTGCTAGCGTTTTGGATGATGTTGTGGTAGTTGGTTACGGTACTATGCGAAAAAGAGATTTAACAGGATCTATTACATCTGTAGATACGAAGTCAATTATAGAGCGTAATCCTACTAATGTTTTTGATGCACTTCAAGGTTCAGCCCCAGGTGTGCAAATTGTTAGCAATTCTGGAGCTCCTGGTGAATCTGCGAGCATTCGTATTCGTGGAACTTCTACTTTTGGGTCAGGAACTAATCCGTTGTATGTTGTTGATGGTGTTCCTATGACGGATATATCAGCTATTAATCCCAATGATATTCAATCAATGGAAATATTAAAGGATGCAGCTTCTGCTGCTATTTATGGTTCTCGTTCTGCAAATGGAGTCATAATTATTACGACTAAGAAAGGGGAAGTAGGGAAACCTAAGGTTGATATTAAATATCTTCACAGTTATAGTAATATTTCACATACTTTACCACAAACAACTCCAGAAGATTGGAGGCTATATCAAAGTATTCGTTATAATATAACAGGACTTGATAAATATGTAGATGTTGATCCATTGAGGCCTTTTTATAATTTTGATGGAGATATGTATGATTTGGTTTTTCGTACCGCAAAAAAGGATCAGATAGATTTAAGTGTAAGTGGAGCAACAGATAAAATGAATTATTATTTGAGTGCAGGATTTTATAATGAAGATGGAATTCTAATAAATAGTAGTTTTAAACGTTATACAATGAATTTCAATGCTTCTTATAAAGCTAGTAAGATTTTCACGATAGGAAATAATATTCAGTTTGTTTATTCAGATCAGAATGGAGGTAATGAAACAGATGTTACTGCTAATTTTCATCGTTGGCTACCAGTTTGGAATCCTATAACGGCAACTGGGGATCCTAGACAAAATGTAGGTGGTAAAAATAGTACATATTCTACTTTAATGCAAGAAAAGCACCAAACGCGTAGTTTGCGGGGAACTGCATTAATTTATGGGGAATTACAATTTTCTAAATATTTAAAATTTCGTTCTAATATATCTGGAGCTTTTGATTTAGAACGTCAGTATTATTTTAGACCTATATCAATGGGAAGCCAGAATGATAAAACTATGGGTAGTGATTATACAGGATTAGACTATAATTGGATGAATGAAAATTATTTGTCCTATGATCGCTCTATTAGCGAGCATACATTTTCTGTGATGTTTGGTAATAGTACTCAAGTTTGGAATGAGGAACGTGCTCAGGTAAGAGGATCGGAGTGGTCAACTGACTATGTATGGACGTTAAATACGGCAACTAAATTTAATCCAGGAGAAAATTATTCTGAATTAGAGGAACATTCTATGGCTTCTTTTTTCTTACGTGGAACTTATAATTGGAGGAGTCGTTATTTGTTTGCAGGAAATTTACGTTATGATGGTTCTTCTCGTTTTGCAGAGAGTAATCGTTGGGGGTTATTCCCTTCTGCTTCATTGGGATGGCGTTTTTCGGACGAGCATTTTATGAAATGGACTAAGCCGTTTTTGGCGGATGGAAAGTTCAGAATTAGTTATGGCGTTACCGGTAATGAATCTATTGGAAATTACGCATATTGGCCAAAATATTCTGATAATGGAATGTATAATGGAATAGGAGGATTGACTCCTAATTTAGCTTCAGCTACGTTAGGATGGGAACGTACTGAACAATTTAATGTTGGTATTGATTTATCTATGTTAAATAATCGGATAAATGTTGTATTCGATTATTATAAGAAACATACTACAGATTTGCTTTATAATATGGAAGTTCCTAAAGAGATTGGATATGATAATGTAACGCAAAATGTCGGTGCTATGGATAATCATGGCTTTGAATTTTCTGTTAATGCGAATGTTGTACATGTTAATAATTGGAACTGGGATGTAAGCTTTAATATTTCTCGAAATATAAGTAAAATTGCTAAATTGGCCAATGGAACGCCTTTTTATACTGGAAATGAAGATGCTATTTATGTACAGGAAGGACATAAAATTGGAGAGTTTTATGGTTATCGTCATGATGGTGTATTTGCTTACGATGAGTCAAATGCTTTCGATGAAAATTGGAATCAATTGAATCCCATTTTTGATGAGAATGGAAGTTTCTCTCATTATGAACGGAATGGAAATATTTATAATGGAACAGTAAATCAAAAAACTAAAAATGGTGAGATTTTAAAAGCTGGTGATGTAAATTGGTTGGATAATCCTAATGATTCCAATAAAGGCGAGATAGATGATAACGATAGAGTATTATTAGGTTGTGCTCAGCCTGATGTATATGGTGGGCTTAATTCAACATTGACCTGGAAAAATATTTCTTTATATGTTTCTTTTTATTATTCTTTAGGAGGTGAGATTTTTAATTGGTTAAGATATGATAGAAGCAACTGTGCTCTTGATTGGGCTGCTGTAGAGCCATATGTTATTCATAATTTGTGGACTCAGCCGGGCGATGTCGCTATTTATCCAAGTCCGAATAATTCTCGCAAAGAATTGAATTCAAAAGTTGGAGTATCAGATTATTGGATGGAGGATGCCTCATTTATTAAATTACGTAATTTAAAATTATCTTATTCCTTACCAGAATCTTTATGTCGTAAAATTCTTTTGAAAAATGCATCAATCTATTTTTATGGAAATAATTTATTAACATGGACAAACTATACAGGTTATGATCCCGAATTTGGTGGAGATGTTTTATCGTTTGGAATTGATACAGGAAAGTATCCTCGTAAAAGAGAATTAGGTTTTGGTATTAATATAGGTTTTTAATAGAAAGTTATGATGAATAAATATATTTTTCGTTCAGTTTTATGCTTAATCTTAGCATTTGCTGGCATATCTTGTGATAGTTTTTTGGAAAGAGAACCAGTTAGTTCATTAAGTCCACAATTATTTTGGAAGACTAATTCAGATATTGAATCTGCTAAAGCTGCTATGTATAAATCGTTTGCGGATGCAATGAGAGGAAATTATTTTCGTTGGGGAGAGATTCGTTCTGGGATTTGGGAACAATGTGCTCATAATGGAAAGTCAATAGAAGAATTAATAAATCATCATATAACAGATACTAATGAGGCTGATAAATGGAGTGATTTGTATAAAACAATTAATAAGGCTAATCTGATTCTGAAATATGTTCCTGAAATGACAGGAAATATTGATGGAGTCTTGAAGAATAATGTCATAGGAGAGGCCTATGCAATGCGTGCTTTGTGTTATTTCTATGCGATTCGTGTTTGGGGAGATGTTCCGTTATTTCAGGATGCTGTTGAGGAATTTGATATCTCGTTAATGAAAGAAAGAACGGATAAAGAAGTGATTCTTGATTGTATTCAGGAAGATTTACAAAATGCGGAGTCAACATTTGCTGTATCTGACGAAGTACTTGATTTATGTTATATAACCTTACCTGCTGTATATGCAATTCAAATGGATGTGTATGCTTGGAGACACCAGTATGATAAAGTTATTGAAGTCTGGGAAACTAAATTTAATAATTTGCCTAATTATTATTTTTCAAATTTTGACTCAGATTCTTCTGCTGATGAAGAACAGATTATGAAATGGAGAAATATTTTTGTTGATAATTCCACTGAACATGAATTGGTTTTTGTTGTTAAGTATGATTATGCTACAGATGCAACAGAAAATGAGACCAAGAACTTTTTTTGGCATAGTGGAATGCAATGTTTAGTAACTGAATCTACGCGACTTTCTTTTGATCAAGAAAATGATATTCGTTTTTTAGGGACTTTTAGACCTTATTATGAAGAAGGAAGCGATGAATTAAGTTCAACTACTCCTTACAAATTGGAAAAATTTTTAGGCTGGGAATTTTTAGTCGGAACAACAAATAGAGACGCTCGTTCTGAGAATGATTTAATAATGTATCGTTATTCTGATTTAATGTTGCTTTATGCAGAAGCGTTGAATCAACAGGGAAGAGGAAATGATGCTATTAAGTTGGTTAATAAAACTCGTAAACGTGCTGGATTGTCAGACTTATCTTTGGGATTGACAAAAGACCAAGTTGCTAAAGAAATTTTATCTGAAAGACATTTGGAATTGATTGGAGAGGGAAAATATTGGTTTGATTTAATACGCACTGGTAATACGAACTTAGCTGGCTGCCCTGAAAATCGTATTTTGTTTCCTATACACCGTGATCATTTAAATCAAAATCCAAAATTAGTTCAAAATAAATATTAAAATGAGGTTATATATGAAAAAGTCTTTTTATGCATTTATTTGTGTTATATTCTCGATAATGTTGTATTCTTGTGATTTAGAACTACAAACAAATGAGGACTATAGAGGATCGGCATTAGATATTTATCAACATATGACTTGTTGGGAATATATGGAAAAACATGCCGATCAATTTTCAAGTATGATGAAAGCTGTTGAAATGTGTGGAATGAAAGAATATTATACTCAGCTTGATACTCCATATACTTATTTGTTACTTAATGAAGCAGCTATCTCTGATAAAGTCAAAGAGGTTGAACAGAATCCTTCTTTACTAATGTCATTACAAAATATTTTAAAATTTCATATTATCAAAGGTGAATATCATGCTTATGGTACATTAGATTATAATATTAAATATGTAGAAACATTATTAGGAGGGGAAGCTGAAATGTCTTTGTCTTTGCAGTACGGAGAAGCTCATGCTGCTAATCGTGATGATGTTGATCGTTTACTTGTTATGAAAGGGTGTGGTTCTAGTGAAGTAGTTACGGCATTGGAAAGTAATTTGATAATGGATAATGGTCCGGCCCATGTGTTGGATAAAATATGTGTTTATCAAAAATAATTGACAATTATTTTTTGAAGGGATGTGGTATGCTTGTTCTGAAAGTTTTTATCACATCCTTTCTTGTTGAATTTAGTTATGCATTATGGATATAAAGAAATTTTTATATAGCATTGTTGTGGGACTTTTTTTGTCTGCTTGTTCTCAGCAGGCAGAAATAAAGATTATAAAAAATGACTTACGTGCTCCTGCTTATCCTTTAATAACGATAGATCCTTATACGAGTGCTTGGGCGTGTTCGGATAAATTATATGACGATGTGGTTCGTCATTGGAGCGGAAAACCCACTCCTTTATTGGGCGTAATTTCGGTAGATGGAATGTCTTATCGTTTTTTGGGGGTGGAAGAACCTGTTTATAAAATCATTGCTCCTACAGCCGAGTTAGGAAGCTGGGAAGGATGTTATACAACAATAAATCCGGGGAAACATTGGATGAAAGTTGGATTCTCGGCAAGATCTTGGAAAAAAGGTAAGGGAGCGATGGGAATGCTTCATGGTGACTCTTTGATTCGTACTTTGTGGGAACAGGAAGAAGTTTGGGTGCGTCGTCAAATTAATATAGAAAAAAAACCTGAGGAAGAAAAAGTATATCTTCATTATTCAAATGATGATGACATGGAGCTTTATATTAACGGACAATTAGCTATTCGTACAGCTGAGTGTCATCAAGATGCAAGGGTTTTATTATCTGATTCGATTATTAAAGCTTTAAGAAAAGGAAATAATTTAATTGCTGCTCATTGTGTAAATAGAGGAGGAGATGCATTCTTGGATTTTGGATTGGAAATAGAGTTGGATGGTATGGCTTTTTTTAATCGTACAGCAGAACAACGAATGGTTGATGTACAGCCTACGCAGACCGTTTATTCATTTGATTGTGGTAATGTGAGTTTAAACTTGAATTTTACAGCTCCGTTACTGACAGATAATTTAGATTTGTTGTCTCGACCGGTTAATTATTTGTCCTATGAAATAACTTCTACTGATGGTGAACAACATGATGTCAGGCTTTATTTGGAGGCTTCTCCGGCATGGGCTACTTACCGGAATACTCAACAAACTAAAACAGAGTATATTGAAACTAAAAATTTGAATGTCCTAAGAACAGGTACGATTGCTCAACCAATATTACAGCGGAAAGGGGATAATGTAACTATAGATTGGGGTTATTTTTATTTGGCAGCAGAAAAAGATAATAAAACTTATTGTGGTATTGGAAATCCTGCTGTATTGCGTAGTTCTTTTATAAAGGGAGAGAAAACTTCATATGCTGTTTCTGATAAAAGAGGTGATAACTGTATGTCAATTGTACAAGATTTGGGAAGTATCAATAATTACTCTGGAAAAATTATGATAGGGTATGATGATATATATTCTGTTCAATATTTTGAAGAAAATTTGCGACCATATTGGAACCGTGATGGGAAACAGAATTTTTTGTCTATATTGGAGATGTCAAATTTTGACTTTGAACGTTTGAAAGCGCAATGTGATGTTTTCGATTATAATTTGATGCAACAAGCTCGAAAAGCTGGAGGAAAACAATATGCGGAGTTATGTGCTTTAGCTTATAGGCAATCCATTACTGCGCATAAATTGGTTGAAGCTCCTAATGGTGATTTGTTGTTTCTATCTAAAGAAAATTTTAGTAATGGTTCTATCGGTACGGTTGATGTTTCTTATCCTTCTGTTCCTTTATTTCTGTATTATAATCCGGAATTGGCAAAAGGATTACTGAATCATATCTTTTTTTATAGTGAAAGTGGTAAATGGACTAAGCCTTTTGCCGCTCATGATATAGGTACTTATCCTATTGGAAATGGTCAGACGTATGAAGGGGATATGCCTATAGAAGAATGTGGAAATATGTTGATTATGACAGCTGCTATCGTAAAGGTGGATCAGGATACAAGCTATGTGAGTAAACATTGGAATACATTAACGTTATGGGCTAAATACTTAAAAGAAAATGGACTTGATCCTGTAAATCAGTTATGTACAGATGATTTTGCAGGACATTTTGCCCATAATGCGAACTTATCGGTGAAAGCGGTGATGGGGATAGCTTCATATGCTTATTTGGCTGGAATGTTGGGGAAGAAAGATATTTCTGCTTTATACAATGAGACAGCGCATGAATTAGCAAATAATTGGATGATGAAAGCGCAAGACGTGAATCATTATCGGTTGACTTTTGATAATCCGGGTACTTGGAGTCAAAAATATAATTTAGTTTGGGATAAATTGATGAATTGGAATATTTTCCCCAAAGAGGTCGCGCAGACAGAAGTGGCTTATTATCTTACAAAACAGAATAAATATGGTTTACCTTTGGATAGTAGAGAAAATTATACGAAATCTGATTGGATAATTTGGACTGCAACTTTATCTGATAATAATACTGATTTTGAGAGATTTATAGCACCTGTTTGGGACTTTATGAATGAAACAACAGATCGGGTGCCAATGACGGATTGGTATTGGACGGATAAACCGGAGCAAAGAGGATTTCAAGCCCGTTCTGTAGTTGGAGGATATTTTATTAAGATGTTGGAGTATAAGCTAAGAGAATAAGCATGAAAATTATTAGAAAATTATTATTGTTTGCTGCAGTTTTATTAGGGAATTATATAACTGTGCAGGCTGATTTGGTACAAATGGAGAAAAATTCCCCATTTGTATTGGTAAAAGGACAACAGCAAGCTGTAATTTGTTATGATTCAAATGATGATTTGGTCGTAGAAAAGGCAGTGGAGATGTTTTCCGAAGATGTTTTCCAAGTATCTGGAAAGATATTGAAAGTTGTAACAAAAATACATAATCAAGGTGATATGATTTTTGTCGGAACAATTCAGAAAAGCAAATTTATTCAAAAAATGGCTTCTGAGGGGAAAATAGACTTATCTCCTTTATTAGGTAAATGGGAAAGGTATATTATACAAACGGTAGAAAAACCTTTTTCTGGAGTAGAAAAAGCACTAGTTGTTGCTGGAAGTGATAGAAGAGGTGCTGCTTATGGACTGTTATCATTGTCGGAAAAAATAGGCGTTTCACCATGGCATTGGTGGGCGGATGTTCCTGTGAAAAAGCACGATGTGGTACAACTGGATATTCCTTATTATCTTTCACCTGTTCCGACTGTAAAATATAGGGGTATATTTTTGAATGATGAAGATTGGGGATTAACTCCATGGGCTTCAAAAAATTTTGAAAAGGAACGTGGGAATATCGGACCTAAAACTTATGCGAAAGTTTGTGAACTGTTGTTGCGATTAAAGGCAAATTATTTAGCTCCGGCTATGCATCCTGTATCAATAGCTTTTAATCAGATTCCAGAAAATAAATTAGTTGCGGATTCTTTTGCAATTGTTATGGGATCGACTCATTGTGAACCATTGTTGTTGAATACAGCGTCAGAATGGGATAAGGAAACGATGGGGGAATGGGATTATCAAAAGAACAAAGAAGGTATTTATAGGGTTTTATCTGAACGTGTTTCTGAAAATGCTTCTTTTGAAAATGTTTATACTTTAGCATTGCGTGGACTTCATGATGCAGCTATGGGAGTTGGAATGCCGATGAAAGAGAAAGTCAGAATTTTGGGGGAAGCATTGGCGGATCAGCGAAAAATTCTTGTGGAACAAATTGATATGCCAATTGAGAGTATTCCCCAGGCTTTTACCCCTTATAAAGAAGTTCTGGAGACTTATTCTAATGGCTTGGAGTTACCTGACGATGTTACTATTGTTTGGCCTGATGACAATTATGGATATATGAAACAGTTGAGTGGTTATGCCGAACAGAAAAGATTGGGGCGATCTGGGGTATATTATCATGTTTCGTATTTAGGTGTTCCCCATAGTTATTTATGGTTTAGTACGACACCTCCTGCTTTGATGTATGAAGAACTAAAAAAGGCTTATGATACAACAGCGGATAGGATATGGCTTCTAAATTGCGGTGACTTAAAAGGATCTGAAATGCAAATAAACTTATTTTTGGATATGGCCTATGATATTCATCGCTTTACATCGGATAATGTAGTTACATATCCTGCAGCTTGGCTTTCAGAAATGTTCGGAGAGCAATATTATAAAAAAATTGAGAAAATAACACGGATGCATTATCATTTGGCTTTTTCTCATAAACCTGAATATATGGGATGGGGGTACCATTGGAATAAGTTTGATATGCCTTGTGAAATTCTGACTGATACGGATTTTTCTTTTATTCATAACCGAGAAGCGGAAAAACGGTTGGTTAATTATATGACAATTGGTAAAGAAGCAGAAGAAATTCTTTATTCTTTACCTGAAGAATCTCGTCCGGCATTCTATGAATTGCTTTATTATCCAGTTAAGGGAGCGGAATTGATGAATCGTATGACTTTGGGAGGACAGCGAAATCGTTGGTATGCACGTCAACACAGGGTATTAACAAATAAAGTTGGTGAAGATGTGAAAATGTGTTATGACAGTCTGCAGATTATAACGAATACTTATAATAATTTGCTTGGTGGTAAATGGCGTTATATGATGTCTATGCGCCAAAATTATGACAATGTGAGTGCATACTTTAATTTACCTATATTAGAGGAGTATACTCCAGCTGAAGATGTAAAATATGATTTACAGGTAGAGGGACAGGATTTATCGGTTGGAGCTCAAAATATATATACTCTTCCTTGCTTTAATGTGTATCTTCCTCAATCTTATTGGATTGATATTTATAATCAAGGAAAAAAAACGTTGGAGTGGAAAGCTACTCCTTCAAATAGATGGATAAAAATGGACCATATGCAGGGTGTGTTGTCTGGAGAACAACGAATTGAGGTTTCTATAGATTGGAGTACAGTTCCTAAAGGAAATGATATTTTGGGATATATTGATTTTGAGGTTTCCGGAAAGAGTAAACGTGTTTGGATTTCTGTTTTTAATGAATATTTGACGGAAGATATGAAAGGGATTTTTATGGAGCACAATGGTTATATATCGATACCGGCTTCTAAATTTCATAGAAAGCAGGAAAATAGAGATATTCAAATGAATATAATTGATGGGATTGGTTTCGAGGGCAAGTCCTTGCAATTAGGAAATCCGATTGCTCCTTTACAAACATTTCGCTCTCCAGAAGTTCCTAAGGTTGAGTATGACTTTTATTCATTTAATGCTGGTTCTGTAGATGTATATACGTATGTACTTCCTACATTCCCTTTGCATAAAGATCGAGATTTTCATTTACCCGAAAATACAAATACAGATACCAAATATAGTATTTGTATTGATAATGGTTCGTTATCAACTCCGAGTTCTTCTGCTGTTGAATATACTCAGAAATGGTTTGAAGGGGTTTTATGTAATTGTACAGTGAATAAATCGACATTGTATATTGATAAGCCTGGAAAACATACTTTGCAGATTCGCTGTGGAGATCCGGGGATTGTGTTACAAAAAATAGTTTTGGATTTTGGAGGCTTGAAACGTTCTTTATTGGGACCTTCTTCTACACAAATTTATTAAATTGAGAATGATTATGAATCTTGAAAAGAAAATATTAACATTAGGTATTGGATGTGTGGTTTCCTTGAATCTTAATGCGATGGGAATGACATATGATGTAGTGGCTGTACAGGATAATGTGAGAGTTTATTATTCTCAACGTCCAGACTTAAAAAAACGTTTATTTGTGTCAAATGCAGTGGAAGAACAGATTCGACAAGTAAAGAATTTATTGAAAAATAAAAAACTAGCTTGGATGTTTGAAAATTGTTTTCCTAATACATTAGATACAACTGTACATTTTGATGGAAAGGATGACACTTTTGTTTATACAGGTGATATACATGCTATGTGGCTACGAGATTCGGGAGCTCAAGTATGGCCTTATGTTAAATTGGTCAAACAAGATAAAGAACTTCAAAAAATGTTAGCTGGAGTGATTAAAAGGCAAATCAAATGCATTAATATTGATTCTTATGCTAATGCTTTTAATATGAATCCTGAATGTAAGGGGGAATGGATGGAAGATATGACAGACATGAAGCCGGAATTACATGAACGGAAATGGGAAATAGATTCATTGTGCTATCCAATACGCTTAGCTTATGAATATTGGAAAGTGTCAGGCGATGACTCCATATTCTCACAAGAGTGGGTGCAGGCTGTAAAGGCAATACTAAAAACATTTAAAGATCAACAGCGTAAACAAAATAATGGAAGTTATAGTTTTCAGCGTAAAACAGAACGTGCCTTAGATACAATGACTAATAATGGTTGGGGAAATCCGGTAAAACCAGTTGGTCTAATAGCTTCTGCTTTTCGCCCTTCTGACGATGCAACAACTTTTCTCTTTTTAATTCCTTCTAATTTTTTTGCGGTAACGTCTTTGCGTAAAGCAGCAGAAATATTAGAGATAGTCAATCACGAGGATAGGTTAGCAAAAGAATGTTTGGAGTTGGCTGATGAGGTATATTGCGCTTTAAAAAGGCATGCTATTGTTGATCATCCTAAATATGGAAAAATTTATGCTTTTGAGGTTGATGGTTTTGGAAATAGATTATTAATGGATGATGCAAACGTTCCGAGTTTGCTTTCTATGGCTTATTTAGGGGATGTGTCTGTTAATGATTCGGTTTATCAAAATACCCGCAAGTTTGTGTGGAGTGAAGATAATCCTTATTTTTTTAAAGGAACGAAGGGAGAAGGTATAGGGGGACCTCATGTGGGGTATGATATGGTTTGGCCGATGAGTATAATGATGAAAGCATTTACGAGCCAGGATGATAACGAAATTAAGAGTTGTATTCAAATGTTGTTGAATACTGATGCTGGTACTGGATTCATGCATGAGTCTTTTCATAAAGATAATGATAAAGATTTTACACGTCCTTGGTTTGCTTGGCAAAACACCTTGTTTGGTGAGCTGATATTAACACTAATAGAGAGAGGAAAATTGGATTTATTAAATAGTTTATGATTTTTGTATAAAGTGATTCTTATAAGTTTTACTTGCTGGAATATTATCTTATTTGTTATTGGTTTCTTTTAAATGTAACGTGGGTTTGAAATGAGAATAAATATAATCTCTTGGTAAATAGGAACATAGTGATAATAGTATTAATTTATGGTACTTAATTATAATATTTATACGGTTGTCACTATGTTTTCAAATTCTAAAGTTGCAGAGATTTATTATATGGCCGATGGCTTTTTACAAGGAATTCACATTACATTCCTGAAAATATTAAAGTAAAACTATATGCAGACAAGGATTATATTGGTCAAACTCTGTTTGAGAATATTTCCTTTAATGGTATACAATTAGTTACTAAATTAGAAAACAGTATGAAGAACTCGCTAATGAGTATTATTAATAAGATTTTATTCAGAAAAAGAATTTTGATTGAAACGATCAATGTCGAACTGAAGAATATTTTATAGATAGAGCATTCTTGATGGCGTTCTTTCAGTGACTTTTTTGATAGTTTTTCAGTTATAGCGTTATATCGTTTCATTGAAAGGGAAACTACTGTCGAGGTGAATTTTTTCAATGATGTCGAACTTTTCTTATTTAATTTTATTTGTTATTTAGTATATTTGCTTTGATAGCTGTGAATAAAGTTATTTACTTATTGTTTCAATAATAACGATGGTTTGATTTTAAAGTTCTTAGTTAAGTCTTTGGGGATAGCAACGATTGGCAGATAATCGTTTCATCTGTTTGTTTAGAGTAAATTCTGAGACCTACAGTGAAACCTTCATTAGATTACCTTTGTGCTTTTACAATTTTGGGGTTAGTTGTCACTATATTGCTATTGTTTAACTGGTGAAACAATAGTGAAACAAATGCCTTAAAAAGAATAGAAAGATATAGGAGTAACAGCTTGGAATCAGGAGGTTGGATACGAAAAAAGGCTCTATTTCGTTAGAAATGAGCCTTTTATTTGTGGACCAGCCAGGGCTTGAACCTGGGACCTCCAGATTATGAGTCTGTTGCTCTAACCAACTGAGCTACAAGTCCGACATTTCAGAAGAATTTGTTTGGAAATGCGTTGCAAAAGTAATGGTTTGAGTTGAAATCTGCAATATCTGGTTAGAAAAAAATGATAAAAAAAACTAATGGAACAGATGCTTGCAATATATGTTGTATTTTTGCCGACATTAATAATTAATTATCAGACGTATGTCACACAACACACAAGATTCTCGTTTTAAGGGGTTAACCGATCAGGAAGTTCTTCAAAATCGTCAAAAATATGGGATGAATCTGCTGACTCCTCCCAAACGTCCGTCAATCTGGAAACTGTATCTGGAGAAGTTTCAGGATCCGGTTATCAAAGTGCTGCTCGTTGCGGCAGCTTTTTCTCTGTTGATTTCAATAATTGAGAGTGAATATGCGGAAACAATCGGTATATTCTTTGCTATTTTCTTAGCGACCGGCATCGGGTTCTATTTTGAATATGATGCCAATAAGAAGTTTGATTTGTTGAATGCCGTAGGGGAGGAGACTCCGGTTATGGTGATTCGAAATGGAAAGGTGCATGAGATTCCTAAGAAAGATATTGTAGTAGGAGATGTCGTGATATTGAATACTGGCGATGAGATTCCGGCAGACGGGGTATTGCTGGAAGCGGTATCATTGCAGGTAAATGAATCAAGCCTGACCGGGGAATTGATGGTGAACAAAACCACGGATGAGGCTCATTTTGATGAAGAAGCTACTTATCCGTCTAATTCCGTAATGCGTGGAACGACAGTGACGGATGGTCACGGAGTGATGTGCGTAGAAAGAGTAGGGGATGCTACTGAAATTGGTAAGGTAGCTCGACAGGCTACAGAACAGAGTCAGGAACAGACTCCGTTGAATTTACAGTTGACTAAATTGGCCAATCTGATAGGAAAGGTGGGCTTTACAATTGCGACACTGACCTTCGTAATCTTTACCGCGAAAGATTTGTATGCGTATTTGAGTGTGACGGCGGTGACCGACTGGCATCAGTGGCTTGAAATAGCACGCATCGTATTGAAGTATTTTATGATGGCTGTCACCTTGATTGTGGTAGCGGTACCGGAAGGATTGCCTATGAGTGTGACCTTGAGTCTGGCATTGAATATGCGCCGTATGTTGAAAACGAACAACCTGGTTCGTAAGATGCATGCATGCGAAACAATGGGAGCCATTACGGTGATTTGTACGGATAAGACAGGTACACTGACACAGAACCTGATGCAGGTGTATGATGCCAAGTTGGATGAAGCTCAGAAGAACCTGATAGCAGAGGGTATAGCAACTAACTCTACTGCTTTCCTGGAAGAGAAAGAGGGAGAAGGTAAGCCGTCCGGAGTAGGAAACCCCACGGAAGTGGCTCTCTTGCTTTGGTTGAATGAGCAGGGAATGGATTACATCTCATTGAGAAATCAGGCGAAGACGGTAAATCAGCTTACTTTCTCTACGGAAAGAAAATATATGGCTACGTTGGTCGACTCTTCTGTCTTGAACGCACGTGTGCTTTATGTGAAGGGGGCTCCTGAGATTGTGATGGGAAAATGTAACCTGGAAGAAAGCCAGGTTAAGCAATATAATGAACAGCTTTTGGCTTACCAGAATCAGGCTATGCGTACATTGGGAGTGGCTTATAAGGTAATTCCTGAAAATAGCAGTACGGATTGTGCGGAACTGGTGAAGGAAGGCGGATTGACATTCATGGGAATTTTTGCGATCAGTGACCCGATTCGTCCGGATGTGCCTGATGCGGTGAAGAAATGTCAGTCGGCTGGTATCCGTGTGAAGATTGTAACGGGAGATACTCCGGGAACAGCAACTGAAATCGCACGACAAATCGGGCTGTGGACATCGGAAGATACGGAACGGAACCGAATTACCGGAGTGGAGTTTGCTGCCTTGAGCGATGAAGAAGCTTTGGAAAGAGTGGTCGATTTGAAGGTGATGAGCCGTGCACGTCCGATGGATAAGCAACGTCTGGTACAGTTACTCCAGCAAAAAGGTGAAGTAGTAGCAGTGACTGGTGACGGAACAAATGACGCACCGGCATTGAATCATGCACAGGTGGGTTTGTCAATGGGAACAGGTACTTCTGTGGCGAAAGAAGCCAGTGATATTACGTTGTTGGATGACTCTTTCCATAGCATTGCTACTGCAGTGATGTGGGGACGTTCGTTGTATAAGAATATCCAGCGCTTTATTGTGTTCCAGCTGACCATCAATGTGGTAGCTTTGCTGAGCGTGTTGCTGGGTGCCTTTTTAGGTACGGAACTTCCGCTGACGGTTACTCAAATGCTATGGGTGAACCTGATTATGGATACGTTTGCAGCGATGGCGTTGGCGTCTATTGCACCGAGCATGGATGTAATGAATGAAAAACCTCGCAAGCGTACTGATTTTATCATATCTCCTGCCATGCGGAACAATATATTCGGTGTGGGTGCCGGATTCTTGATTGTACTGATGGGGCTGCTGGCTTTCTTTAAGAACATGCCTGGCGGTATGGATGTGCATCATCTGACTGTCTTCTTTACGATTTTTGTTATGCTGCAGTTCTGGAACCTGTTTAATGCCAGCGTATTTGGTACGAATCATTCTATCTTTAAAGATGCCGGTCATGCGATGGGTATGTTAGGAGTGGCATTGATTATTCTGGTTGGTCAGTTCATTATTGTTACTTTTGGTGGCAAGGTCTTCCGTACAGAGCCTTTGCCTGCATTGGAATGGGCTTATATTATAGCCGGTACTTCTGTGGTACTTTGGATTGGTGAGATTTGGCGAGGAGTTAAACGGATGATGAAAAAATGAACCGGATTAAAAATATTATATTTGATTTAGGCGGTGTACTTCTTGACTTGGATGTACACCGTTGTTTAGAGCGTTTGGAGAATATCGGACTGCATGAAGTGCGTCAGTGGATGACCGGAACGAATGAAAAAGGTTTCTTTAAAGAATATGAGTGTGGCACATTGACCACGGAGCAGTTCCGGGACCGGATTCGCGAAGAGGTGGGTAGTGAACTTCCAGACGAGGAGATTGACCGGATATGGAACAGCATGTTAAAGGAAATACCGGATTATAAGTTTGAATTATTGCTGAAGCTAAAGGAAAACTATAATTTATATTTGCTGAGTAATACGAATGACTTGCATTGGAAAGAGTGTGCAGGTAAGTTTACTTATAAAGGTATGCCGATGCTTGATTGCTTTACGCAGGTATTTCTTTCGTACCGGATGCATCTGGCAAAACCCGATGTAGAAATCTTTCAGGTTGTGCTGAAAGAGGCAGGACTTAAAGCCGATGAGGTCTTGTTTATAGATGATTCTGAAGAGAATTGTCAGGCAGCTGCTAAATTGGGAATCGGTGTGTGTCATTATGTACCAGGAGATAATCTGGAGGTACAGCTTCAAAAATTTATAGTGTAAGCAAATGGAAATAGTTACTGGCTCTACGGCCGCAAATCTTCCTGCATGTGTGGCAACCATCGGTTGTTTTGACGGCGTACATAGAGGGCATCAGTACCTGATAGAGCAGGTGCATAATATTGCGAAGGCAGAAGGACTTGCTTCTTGCCTGATAACTTTTACTTCTCATCCTCGGCAGGTACTGGATACGGATTATCGTCCCCGGCTGCTGACATGCTTGTCTCAGAAAATAGAATGTTTTGAGCATTCTCCTATTGAATATTGTGTGCTACTTCCTTTTACGAAGGAATTGTCGTTGCTTTCTGCCCGTGAATTTATGAGAATTCTGCATGAGATGTATAATGTGCAGACTCTTTTTGTAGGATATGATCATCATTTTGGACATAATCAGGGGGAGGGGTTTGAGGAATACTGCCAATATGGAAAAGAATTAGGCATGCGTGTGATGCAGTCAAGAGCTTTGGTAGAAGATGGTACTTCTATTAGTTCTACGTTGATTCGTTCATGTCTGCTTGCAGGAGATATAAAGAAAGCGAATGCTTATCTGGGTTACAGCTACTATTTAAGCGGAAGAGTGGTTGATGGAAAGAAGGTGGGGCGTACTTTAGGATTTCCTACAGCCAACATCCAGCCATTGTGTGCTGAAAAGCTTCTGCCGGCAACAGGAGTGTATGCGGTTTATGTATATATAGGGAAAGAACGTTACGCTGGAATGTTGAACATAGGAAGTTGCCCTACCGTGAACGAGAATGAACAGTCTGTGAGTGTGGAAGTCCATATATTGAATTTCCAGGGAGATATTTATCAGGAACTGATAAAAATTGAGTTTGTGGAGTATCTGCGCCCGGAAGTGAAATTTGAAAGTGTGGAAAAGCTTACATGGCAGTTGCGGCAGGATAAAGAGGTGGTGAAAAATCTTTTGCACCAAAAGGGATAAAGTTTTGGGCAGCATCTGATTTGTCTGTATCTTTGCAGCAAATTAGATAATTGAATTGAATGAAAACATTTGAAGAACTTGGCGTTTCACCGGAAATACGCAAGGCAATTGAGGAATTAGGGTATGAGAATCCTATGCCCGTGCAAGAAGAAGTAATACCGTATTTGTTGGGAAACGGCAATGATGTAGTGGCTCTGGCACAAACCGGAACCGGAAAAACAGCCGCATTTGGTCTGCCGCTGATTCAGAAAATTGATGTAAAAAATTGTGTACCACAGGCGTTGGTACTTTGTCCGACACGTGAACTTTGCCTGCAAATAGCAGGTGACCTGACTGACTATTCGAAGTATATCACCGATTTAAAGATTCTTCCTGTGTATGGAGGTTCTTCCATAGATAGCCAGATTCGTAGCTTGAAGAGGGGAGTGCATATTATCGTAGCTACTCCCGGCCGCTTGATTGACTTGATGGAACGCAAGGTGGCTCAATTGGCTACAATCCGCGACGTGGTTATGGATGAAGCGGATGAGATGCTGAATATGGGCTTTACGGATAGTATCAATGCAATTCTTGAAAATATACCTCAAGACCGGAATACTTTGATGTTCTCTGCGACGATGAGTCCGGAAATTGCCCGTATTGCGAAGACTTATTTGCATGAGGCAAAAGAGATCACTATCGGTACCAAGAATGAAGGAAGCAAGAACGTTAATCATGTGGCTTATATAGTACACGCAAAAGATAAATATCTGGCATTGAAACGTGTCGTTGATTTTTATCCTCAGATTTATGGTATCGTTTTTTGCCGTACGCGCAAGGAAACCCAGGAAATAGCCGATAAGCTTATACAGGATGGATATAATGCAGACTCGCTGCACGGCGAGTTGAGCCAGGCACAGCGTGACTTGGTGATGCAGAAGTTTCGTCAACGTCACTTGCAGTTACTGGTTGCAACGGATGTGGCTGCGAGAGGACTGGATGTGAATGACCTGACGCACGTAATTAACTACGGATTGCCGGATGATACTGAAAGTTATACGCATCGGAGCGGCCGTACGGGACGTGCAGGAAAGACGGGAATTTCCATTGCAATTATTAATTTGCGGGAGAAGGGCCGTATGAAGGAGATTGAGCACATCATCAAAAAGAAGTTTGAAGTTAATGTGCTCCCATCCGGGCAGGAAATTTGTCAGCAGCAGTTGATAAAGGTGATTGATGATATAGAGAAAGTGAAAGTAAATGAAGAGGAGATAGAGACCTTCTTACCTGGCATTTACCGAAAACTTGATTGGCTGGATAAGGAAGATTTGATTAAGCGCGTGGTTTCATTGGAGTTTAATCGTTTCTTGGATTATTATAAAAATGCTCCTGAAATTGAGCAGCCTAAGGCTAATGAAAAGAAATCTGAGGCGAAAGAATCTCGTAAGGGAGATAAAGAGAAGGTAGGCCGTAAGGCTGAAAAAGGTTATACGCGTTTGTTCTTGAATTTAGGTAAAACAGACGGCTTTTATACCAATCAGATTATAGACCTGGTAAACCGTAATCTGAGAAAGGAGCGTATTCAGATTGGCCGTATTGACTTGATGCAGAATTTCTCATTTTTTGAGGTGATTCAAGAACAGGCTCCACAAGTGCTAAAGGCTTTGAACAAAGTCGTATTGAGCGGGGGGCGTAAAGTCTGTGTAGAGATTGCCGGTGAGAATACCGGGAAAAGTGATAAGAGCGGAAAGAAAAAGAAAGTGGCGGCTGAAAAGAAAGCTGATAAACCTTCAAAGGTAGAGAAGGCGAAAAAGCTGAGCCGGGAGGAAAGAGGATATACCAGTCCTCGCGGTCCGAAAAAGAAAGATGACTGGAAGCAGTTCTTTCAGCAGGATAATCAACCGCTTCGGGGAGAAGAACCAGACTTTTCAGAAGAAGGTTGGGCTAAACGCAGCAAACGTAAAAAATAAATAAATAAATAAAAAGCCGGAAGGGAATTGTTCCTTTCCGGCTTTTTATTTATTTGAAGATGCCTTCTGTTGTCATTTGTATACGTTTGATACTTCCGTCTTTCTGGTAAAAAAGCGGGTCAATACAGATGGATCTTCTGAATCCGCAGCCATCAGTATTTATGCTTCCGTTATGGTAGATGAAGTAGGATTTCCCTTTAAAATCGATGATGGCCTGATGGTTGGTATTGGAGTTTCCGGCTATTTCATTGAGGATGCCTTTATAGATCCAGGGCCCATTGATGTTCTTGCTCATGGCATAGCATATTTTTTCTGGGAATTCTGAAGCAAAAGACAGGTAGTACCAGTCTCCATGTTTGTGAACCCAAGGTGCTTCTGTGTATCTGGGAAGGCTGATGGGATGGATGGGACCGTCCAGTTCTGTCATATTATCTTTTAGTTTTGCATAGTAACATTGTGTGTTTCCCCAGAAAAGATAAGCCTGACCGTCATCGTCGATAAAGACCGTCGGGTCTATGTCATCCCATGCAATGGAAGTGTATTGAGTAGTCATATCGTTGGTAATCAGTGCACTGCCGCGTGCATCTTTAAAAGGTCCTATGGGGGAGTCGGATACGGCAACTCCAATTGATTTTCCAGGAATAGTGGCATGTTCGACGGTGACATACCAGTAGAATTTCCCGTTACGTTCAATTACCTGACTGGCCCATGCTTCTCCTTTTGCCCACTTGAAATCGGTAGCTTTCAACGTATAGGCATGTTCGGTGAAGGTTTTCATGTCTTTGGTAGAGAAAATGCACCATTCGTTCATCAGATAATATTGCTGAGGTGCGGGACATTCATCGTGGCCGGCATAAATATATACTGTGCCGTCGTGGACTAATGCGGCTGGGTCACCCAGATATTTATAGGAAACCACCGGGTTTTGAGTCGCTACAAATGTAGTATCTTTTTGTGCGGCTTGTAGGATAGATGAATGTGTGGTAAAAATGGTGAGGACAATAACCCCCAGGTTAATGAATGGATTTTTCATGATATATTAAATTTGAAAATGATTTTGATGCAAAGATAGCTGTCGTATGAGTCGGGAGGGTGGACAAAAGGTTTTTTAGATTGGATTATGGGTATGTGGGCTAGAAAAAGAATTGGATTTATTAGTTTACTCCAACTTTTTTCCTACATTTGCCGTATAAATTCATTAAACAGTTTAATCATTATGGAAAACGAAAACAAAAATCAGCTTCAGATAGAATTAAAAGAAGAAGTGGCACAGGGAACTTATGCAAATCTTGCAATTATTACTCATTCAAGCTCTGAATTTATTCTTGACTTTGTACGTGTAATGCCGGGTTTGCCGAAAGCAGGTGTTCAATCTCGTATTGTAATGACTCCGGAACATGCAAAGCGTCTGATGTTTGCATTGCAGGACAATGTGACTAAGTATGAGCAGAATTTTGGTCAGATTCGGATGCCGGAACAGCAGGCACAAGGCGGAAAAACTTTCGTTCCACCGTTGAGTGATTTCAAAGGAGAGGCTTAAAAAAATATAAATAGAGGACTCAAAAGGCTCATTTCCCGTTTTTTTCGGGGAATGAGCTTTTTTCTTTTTAAAAACAGTTTGTCTATTAAAAAGTTATTTGTAATTTTGCAGCCCGAAATGTAGTATTTCGACAAGGATTGTAGAAACAATAAGAAACAAATATATAACAATTAAAAATCAAACAAAATGCCTACTATTCAACAGTTAGTAAGAAAAGGAAGAACGGTTTTGGTTGATAAGAGTAAATCACCGGCATTGGATTCATGTCCTCAGAGACGTGGCGTTTGCGTACGTGTTTACACTACAACTCCGAAAAAACCGAACTCAGCAATGCGTAAAGTTGCTCGTGTGCGTCTGACAAACTCTAAGGAAGTGAACTCTTACATTCCGGGAGAAGGACATAACTTGCAGGAACACTCAATCGTTTTGGTTCGTGGTGGTCGTGTGAAAGACCTTCCGGGTGTACGTTATCACATCGTTCGTGGTACACTGGATACAGCAGGTGTAGCAGGCCGTACACAGAGACGTTCTAAATATGGCGCTAAGCGTCCGAAACCAGGACAGGCAGCTCCGGCAGGAAAAGGTAAGAAATAATCCTCGCTGAGTACAATCCTTATTAAGAAAAAACTTTTATAAATTCGTTTTGGTTTGTTGGAAAAGCTTTAAGGTTGAGTAAATGCTTCGGAGGAAGCGTTGAAGTAGACAGAGATGCAGCCCCAAACTAAACATTATTATCAAACAAAATGAGAAAAGCAAAACCAAAAAAACGTGTGATCCTTCCGGATCCAGTATTTAATGATCAGAAGGTTTCTAAATTCGTAAACCATCTGATGTATGATGGAAAGAAGAACACTTCTTACGAAATCTTCTACAACGCACTGAAAACAGTTGAAACTAAGCTTCCGGGTGAAGAAACTTCAGCATTGGAAGTTTGGAAAAAAGCTCTTGATAACGTAACTCCTCAGTTGGAAGTAAAATCTCGCCGTATCGGTGGTGCTACTTTCCAGGTTCCTACCGAAATTCGTCCGGATCGTAAGGAGTCAATCTCTATGAAGAATCTGATTGCTTTTGCCCGTAAACGTGGTGGAAAGTCAATGGCTGATAAATTGGCTGCAGAAATCCTTGATGCATACAACGAACAGGGTGGTGCTTTCAAACGTAAGGAAGATATGCACCGTATGGCTGAAGCTAACCGTGCTTTCGCTCACTTCAGATTTTAATCTAGTTAATAACTTTAAGACGAATTAAAATGGCTAAACATGATTTGCATTTGACCCGTAACATCGGAATCATGGCGCACATCGATGCTGGTAAGACAACTACTTCTGAACGTATCTTGTTTTACACAGGTTTGACTCATAAGATTGGTGAGGTGCACGATGGTGCTGCTACCATGGACTGGATGGAACAGGAGCAGGAACGTGGTATTACTATTACTTCAGCTGCTACAACTACTTATTGGAAGTATGCTGGTAACAAGTATAAAATCAACTTGATTGACACTCCGGGACACGTGGACTTTACTGCAGAAGTAGAACGTTCACTCCGTGTATTGGATGGTGCTGTGGCTACTTATTGTGCTGTAGGTGGTGTTGAACCTCAGTCAGAAACAGTATGGCGTCAGGCTGATAAATACAATGTTCCTCGTATCGGTTATGTTAACAAGATGGACCGTTCTGGAGCTGACTTCTTCGAAGTTGTTCGTCAGATGAAGGATGTATTGGGCGCTAATCCATGCCCGGTTGTAATTCCTATCGGTGCAGAAGAATCTTTCAAAGGTGTAGTTGACCTGATTAAGATGAAAGCTATCTTGTGGCACGATGAAACAATGGGTGCTGACTATGATGTAGAAGAAATCCCTGCAAACTTGGTAGACGAAGCTCAGGAATGGAGAGATAAGATGCTCGAAAAAGTAGCTGAGTTCGACGAAGCTTTGATGGAGAAATATTTCGATGATCCTTCTACAATTACAGAGGAAGAAGTAATGCGTGCTTTGCGTGCAGGTACTTTGAAGATGGAAATCGTTCCGATGTTGTGTGGATCTTCATTTAAGAACAAAGGTGTACAGACATTGCTTGACTATGTATGTGCATTCTTGCCTTCTCCACTGGATACTCCGAACATCGTTGGTACTAACCCGAGCACAGGTGCTGAAGAAGACCGTAAACCGGATGAAGACGAAAAGACTTCAGCTTTGGCATTTAAGATCGCTACTGACCCGTATGTAGGTCGTTTGACTTTCTTCCGTGTGTACTCAGGTAAAGTAGAAGCTGGTTCATATATTTACAACTCTCGTTCAGGAAAGAAGGAACGTGTATCTCGTTTGTTCCAGATGCACTCAAACAAGCAGAATCCTGTGGAAGTAATCAGCGCTGGTGATATTGGTGCTGGTGTAGGTTTCAAGGATATTCGCACTGGTGATACTCTTTGCGATGAAACTGCTCCGATTGTTCTTGAATCAATGGACTTCCCAGAACCGGTTATCGGTATCGCAGTAGAGCCTAAGACTCAGAAAGATCTTGACAAGTTGTCTAACGGTTTGGCTAAGTTGGCTGAAGAAGACCCGACATTTACTGTGAAGACTGACGAACAGACTGGACAGACAGTTATCTCTGGTATGGGTGAGCTTCACTTGGATATCATTATCGACCGTCTGAAACGTGAGTTCAAAGTTGAATGTAACCAGGGTCGTCCTCAGGTTAGCTACAAGGAAGCAATTACTAAGACTGTTGAATTGCGTGAAGTTTACAAGAAACAGTCTGGTGGTCGTGGTAAGTTTGCTGACATCATCGTTTCTGTAGGTCCGGTTGATGAAGACTTCAAACAGGGTGGTCTGCAGTTCATTGATGAGGTGAAGGGTGGTAACGTTCCTAAGGAATTCATTCCTTCAGTTCAGAAAGGTTTCTTGACTGCAATGAAGAACGGTGTATTGGCTGGTTATCCGCTTGATTCTTTGAAGGTCGTTTTGAAGGATGGTTCATTCCACCCGGTTGACTCTGACCAGTTGTCTTTCGAAATCTGTGCTATCCAGGCATACAAGAATGCTTGTGTGAAGGCAGGCCCGGTTCTGATGGAGCCGATCATGAAGCTGGAAGTTGTGACTCCGGAAGAAAACATGGGTGATGTAATCGGTGACTTGAACAGACGTCGTGGTCAGGTAGAAGGTATGGAAACAAGCCGTTCTGGTGCTCGTATCGTAAAAGCAATGGTTCCATTGGCTGAAATGTTCGGTTATGTAACTGCTTTGCGTACTATCACTTCAGGTCGTGCAACTTCTTCAATGACTTACGATCACCACGCTCAGGTTTCTAGCTCAATCGCTAAGACTGTACTGGAAGAAGTTAAAGGTCGCGTAGACTTGGTATAAAAAGAAATAGGATGGAAGTTGATGAGGACTAGCGAATGACTCTTAGTCCTCAAGCTTCCTTCCCAATATAAACAATTATAATTTAATAAACAAATGAGTCAGAAAATCAGAATTAAACTGAAATCTTACGATCACAACTTGGTAGACAAGTCAGCAGAAAAGATTGTAAGAACTGTGAAGGCTACAGGTGCTATTGTAAGCGGTCCTATTCCATTGCCTACACACAAACGTATTTTTACTGTAAACCGTTCGACTTTCGTTAACAAGAAGTCACGTGAACAGTTTGAATTGTCTTCTTACAAGAGATTAATCGACATCTATAGCTCAACAGCTAAGACAGTAGACGCTCTGATGAAGTTAGAATTACCGAGTGGAGTTGAAGTAGAAATTAAAGTTTAATGCATTTAAAAATTAACTGAAATGCCAGGATTATTAGGAAAGAAAATCGGAATGACATCCGTTTTCAGTGCTGATGGTAAGAATGTACCATGCACTGTTATCGAAGCTGGTCCTTGTGTAGTTACTCAGATTAAGAGTGTAGAAAAAGATGGCTATGCAGCTGTTCAGGTAGGTTTCCAGGACAAGAAGGAAAAGCACACTACTAAACCGTTGATGGGTCACTTTAAGAAAGCTGGAGTAACTCCAAAGAGACACTTGGCCGAGTTCAAAGATTTCTCAGAAGAATTGAATTTAGGTGACACTATCACTGTAGAATTGTTCAATGACACTGCTTATGTAGATGTTATTGGTACTTCTAAAGGAAAAGGTTTCCAGGGTGTTGTAAAACGTCATGGATTTGGTGGTGTAGGCCAGACTACTCACGGTCAGCACAACCGTGCCCGCAAACCGGGTTCTATCGGTGCTTGTTCTTACCCTGCTAAAGTATTCAAAGGAATGCGCATGGGCGGACAAATGGGTGGTGACAGAGTAACTACTCACAACTTACAGGTATTAAAAGTGATTCCTGAACACAACTTGCTGTTGATCAAAGGTTCTGTTCCGGGTTGCAAAGGTTCAATCGTAATAATTGAGAAATAATGGAAGTTAACGTATTAAATATTAAGGGTGAAGATACCGGCAAAAAGGTTGCTTTGAACGAAGCTATCTTCGGAATCACTCCAAATGATCACGCTATCTATCTGGATGTGAAGCAGTATATGGCTAATCAGCGCCAGGGTACTCACAAGTCTAAGGAAAGAAGCGAAATCAGTGGTTCTACTCGTAAATTAGGTCGTCAGAAAGGTGGCGGCGGTGCACGTCGTGGTGATATCAACTCTCCAGTATTGGTGGGTGGTGCTCGCGTTTTTGGTCCTAAACCTCGCGATTATTGGTTCAAACTGAACAAGAAAGTGAAAGTTTTGGCTCGTAAATCTGCATTGGCATACAAGGCACAGACTAACAACATCGTAGTAGTAGAAGACTTCACTTTCGAAGCTCCTAAGACTAAAGAATTTGTAAATGTTGTGAATAATCTCAAAGTGGCTGGTAAAAAGCTACTTATGGTTTTGCCGGAAGCAAATAAAAACGTATATTTGTCTGCTCGTAACTTAGAGCGTACAAATCTTGCAATTGCTTCTGCGCTGAATACATACTCTGTATTGAACGCAGAAACTCTTGTTGTGACAGAAAGTGCTTTGAAAGCTATCGAGGAAACCTTAGTGAAATAATTAAAGGAGGCTGAAGTAATATGGGAATGATTATTAAACCGTTGGTTACAGAAAAAATGACGGCAATATCTGAAAAGTTCAACCGCTTTGGATTTATTGTTCGTCCTGAAGCTAACAAATTAGAAATTAAGCGTGAAATCGAAGCTATGTATAATGTGACTGTAGTAGACGTAAACACAATTCGCTACGCAGGAAAGAATAAGAGCCGTTATACTAAGTCTGGTCTTATCAATGGACGTACAAATGCTTACAAGAAAGCTATCGTTACATTGAAAGAAGGTGATACTATTGATTTTTATAGCAATATTTAAATAAAAGATGGCAGTACGTAAATTTAAGCCCACAACACCGGGGCAGAGACACAAAATTATTGGTACTTTTGAAGAAATTACTGCATCGGTACCAGAAAAATCTCTTGTATATGGAAAGCGTTCTACTGGTGGTCGTAACCACGTAGGTAAGATGACAATGCGCTATATCGGCGGTGGTCACAAGAGAAAATTCCGTATTATTGATTTCAAGAGAAATAAAGACGGTGTTCCAGCAGTCGTTAAAACAATTGAATATGATCCGAACCGTTCGGCTCGTATCGCTTTGTTGTTTTATGCTGATGGTGAAAAAAGATATATCATTGCTCCTAATGGATTGCAAGTAGGTAGCACTTTGATGTCTGGAGCGAATGCGGCGCCTGAGATTGGTAACGCACTTCCTCTTGAAAACATCCCCGTGGGTACTGTAATTCACAACATTGAATTGCGTCCGGGTCAGGGTGCTGCTTTGGTAAGATCGGCTGGTAACTTTGCTCAGTTGACATCTCGTGAAGGTAAATACTGTGTAATCAAATTGCCTTCAGGTGAAGTAAGACAAATCTTGAGTGCTTGTAAAGCTACTATCGGTAGTGTAGGTAACTCAGACCATGCATTGGAATCATCAGGTAAGGCTGGTCGTTCTCGCTGGTTGGGTCGTCGTCCTCACAACCGTGGTGTTGTTATGAACCCTGTTGATCACCCGATGGGTGGTGGTGAAGGACGTCAGTCAGGAGGTCATCCAAGATCACGTACAGGCTTGTATGCTAAGGGCTTGAAGACAAGAGCACCTAAGAAACAGTCTTCTAAGTATATTATTGAAAGAAGAAAGTAATAACAACTGATTAATTGAGTAATTTATGAGTCGTTCATTAAAAAAAGGTCCATATATTAATGTAAAACTGGAAAACAAGGTGCTGGCTATGAATGAAAGCGGCAAGAAATCAGTTGTTAAGACATGGGCTAGAGCTTCAATGATTTCGCCTGATTTCGTAGGGCATACAATTGCAGTTCACAACGGAAACAAATTTATTCCTGTTTACGTTACTGAAAACATGGTTGGTCATAAGTTGGGTGAATTTGCACCAACTCGTACTTTCCGTGGTCATGCTGGTAACAAGAAAAAATAATAACAGGACGCACATTTGAAATAATAAAGTAATAAATAATGGGAGCAAGAAAAAAAATATCGGCTGAAAAGAGAAAAGAAGCCCTTAAAACCATGTATTTTGCAAAATTGCAAAATGTGCCTACTTCTCCGCGTAAAATGCGTCTCGTGGCTGACATGATTCGTGGTATGGAGGTAAATAGAGCACTTGGTGTCTTGAAGTTTTCTTCTAAAGAAGCTTCTGCAAGAGTGGAAAAATTGTTACGCTCTGCTATTGCTAACTGGGAACAGAAAAACGAACGTAAAGCTGAAGACGGCGAATTGTTTGTAACTAAGATTTATGTTGACGGGGGAGCAACCTTGAAAAGAATGAGACCGGCTCCGCAGGGTAGAGGTTACAGAATTCGTAAACGTTCAAACCATGTGACTTTGTTCGTTGATTCTAAGAATACTAATGATAAAAATTAAGAGTAGATGGGACAGAAAGTTAATCCGATAAGCAACCGTTTAGGAATTATCAGAGGATGGGATTCTAATTGGTACGGTGGCAAGAATTATGGTGACGCTTTGCTGGAAGACAGCAAAATTCGTAAATATCTGAATGCCAGACTTGCAAAAGCCAGCGTTTCAAGAATCGTTATTGAACGTACTCTGAAATTGGTGACAATTACTGTATGTACTGCTCGTCCGGGTATTATCATTGGTAAAGGTGGTCAGGAAGTTGACAAGCTGAAAGAAGAGTTGAAGAAGATCACCGATAAGGATATCCAGATTAATATCTTTGAAGTTAAGAGACCGGAACTTGATGCTGTGATTGTGGCTAACAACATCGCTCGTCAGGTAGAAGGTAAAATCGCTTACCGTCGCGCTATCAAGATGGCTATTGCCAATACAATGCGTATGGGAGCTGAAGGTATCAAAGTGCTGATCTCTGGTCGTTTGAATGGTGCTGAAATGGCTCGTTCAGAAATGTACAAGGAAGGACGTACTCCATTGCATACTTTCCGTGCAGATATCGACTACTGTCATGCTGAAGCTTTGACAAAAGTTGGTTTGCTGGGTATCAAGGTTTGGATTTGCCGTGGAGAAGTTTATGGAAAACGTGAGTTGGCTCCAAACTTCACTCAGAGCAAAGAAAACAACCGTGGAGGAAACGGTAACAATGGTGGAAAGAACTTCCGCAGAAAGAAAAATAACAATCGCTAACGATTTGAATTTTAGGAATTATGTTACAACCGAAAAAAACAAAATTCAGAAGACAGCAGAAAGGTAGCGCTAAAGGTAACGCCCAAAGAGGACATCAGTTGGCTTTTGGTTCTTTTGGCATCAAGTCTCTTCAGACTAAATGGATTACAGGTCGTCAGATAGAGGCAGCTCGTATTGCTGTAACAAGATATATGCAGCGTCAGGGTCAGATTTGGATTCGTATCTTCCCGGACAAACCTATTACTCGTAAGCCTGCCGATGTACGTATGGGTAAAGGTAAAGGTTCTCCAGAAGGTTTCGTAGCACCTGTAACTCCGGGTCGTATTTTGATCGAAGTAGAAGGTGTATCTTTCGATGTAGCAAAAGAAGCTCTGCGTCTTGCTGCACAGAAACTTCCTGTTACAACTAAGTTTATTGTTAGACGTGATTACGACGCAAGTCAAAATGCTTAATTGATATGAAGATTGCAGAAATTAGAGAAATAGCTACCAACGAATTGGCAGAAAGAATTCAGACTGAAGTTGCCAATTACAATCAAATGGTTTTAAATCATTCGATCTCTCCGCTGGAAAATCCTGCACAGATTAAGAAGTTACGCAGAACCATTGCGCGTATGAAAGCAGAATTGCGTCAGAGAGAACTTAACAAATAATAATGGTCCTCATGGAAGCTAGAAATTTAAGAAAAGAAAGAACTGGTGTTGTAGTTAGCAATAAAATGGATAAGACCATTACTGTTGCTGCTAAGTTTAAGGAAAAACACCCTATTTATGGTAAGTTCGTTTCTAAAACGAAGAAATACCATGCTCATGACGAAAAGAATGAATGCCAGATTGGCGATACTGTTCGCATCATGGAAACTCGTCCTTTGAGTAAAACTAAGAGATGGAGATTGATTGAAATTATTGAAAGAGCTAAGTAATTATGATACAAGCAGAATCCAGACTTACAGTATGTGACAACAGTGGTGCGAAAGAAGCTCTTTGTATCCGCGTATTAGGCGGTACAAAGAGACGTTACGCCTCTGTTGGGGATGTTATTGTAGTTTCAATAAAGAGTGTTATCCCCTCAAGTGATATTAAAAAAGGTGCAGTATCTAAGGCCTTGATTGTACGTACAAAGAAAGAAATCCGTCGTGCTGACGGTTCTTACATTCGTTTTGATGACAATGCTTGCGTATTGTTGAATAACGCAGGTGAAATTAGAGGAAGTCGTATTTTTGGCCCGGTTGCGAGAGAATTGCGTAACGCGAACATGAAAGTGGTTTCACTTGCACCTGAAGTACTTTAATTTTGTAAAAGATTTAAGTAATGAGTAAATTACATATTAAAAAAGGCGATACAGTTTACGTAAACTCTGGTGAAGATAAGGGTAAAACTGGCCGCGTATTGAAGGTTCTTGTTAAAGAAGGACGTGCACTGGTAGAAGGTATCAATATGGTATCTAAGAGTACCAAACCTAACGCAAAGAATCCTCAGGGGGGTATTGTGAAGCAGGAAGCTCCTATTCACATCTCTAACCTGAATCCTGTAGACCCGAAAACAGGAAAACCGACTCGTGTAGGTAGAAGAGAAAGTTCTGATGGAAGAACATTTGTTCGTTATGCTAAAAAATCAGGAGAGGAGATTAAATAATGAGTAATACTGCTAGCCTTAAGAAAGAATATGCAGAGCGCATTGCTCCTGCTTTGAAGAATCAATTCCAGTATTCTTCATCAATGCAAATCCCTGTACTTAAGAAGATTGTAATCAATCAAGGCTTGGGTATGGCGGTAGCTGACAAGAAGATTATTGACGTAGCAATCAATGAATTGACTGCTATTACAGGACAGAAAGCTGTAGCTACTGTTTCTCGTAAGGATATCGCTAACTTTAAGTTGCGTAAGAAAATGCCTATCGGTGTGATGGTTACTTTGCGCCGTGAAAGAATGTATGAATTCCTTGAAAAGCTGGTTCGCGTTGCATTGCCACGTATCCGTGACTTCAAAGGTATTGAAAGCAAATTCGACGGAAGAGGAAACTATACATTGGGTATCCAGGAACAGATTATCTTCCCTGAAATCAACATTGATAGCATTACCAAAATTTTGGGTATGAACATTACTTTCGTAACTTCTGCTCAGACTGACGAAGAAGGTTATGCTTTGTTGAAAGAATTCGGATTACCGTTTAAAAACGCTAAAAAAGATTGATAAGATATGGCAAAAGAATCAATGAAGGCTCGTGAAGTAAGAAGAGCTAAACTTGTTGCTAAATATGCTGAGAAGCGTGCTGCGTTGAAGAAGATTGTAAATTCTGGTGATCCTGTAGAAGCTTTTGAGGCTGCTCAGAAGTTGCAGGCTATCCCTAAGAACGCTAATCCTATTCGCTTACACAATCGTTGCAAACTGACTGGTCGTCCAAAAGGTTATATCCGTCAGTTCGGTATTTCACGTATTCAGTTCCGTGAAATGGCTTCAAACGGTTTGATTCCTGGCGTTAAGAAAGCAAGCTGGTAATTTATTTTTTTATTAAATATTGTCAGGGTAGTCCTGATTAATTTAACAATTAATTTTTATGACAGATCCAATCGCAGATTATCTCACTAGATTGAGAAATGCAATTAGTGCTAAGCACAGAGTGGTGGAAGTACCTGCTTCAAATTTGAAAAAGGAAATTACAAAAATCCTTTTTGATAAAGGTTACATCCTGAACTACAAGTTTGTTGAAGACGGTCCTCAGGGTACTATCAAAGTGGCTCTGAAGTATGATGCAGTTAACAAGGTTAACGCTATCAAGAAACTTGAAAGAGTATCTACTCCAGGTATGCGTAAGTATACTGGATACAAAGACATGCCGAGAGTTATTAATGGATTAGGTATTGCTATTATATCTACTTCCAAAGGTGTTATGACAGACAAAGAAGCTGCTGAACTGAAGATTGGTGGTGAAGTTCTTTGCTATGTATATTAATGTTAGGAGGATAAGCAATGTCAAGAATTGGTAAATTACCCATTAGTATCCCTGCTGGAGTAACAGTTACTCTGAAGGAAAATGTTGTGAACGTAAAAGGACCTAAAGGTGAGTTGAGTCAGTTTGTAAATCCTGCTATCATTGTAGAGGTTGCAGAAGGACACGTGGTGTTGAAGGAAAACGAAGAAGCTATGCTTGATAACCTGAAACAGCGTCATGCATTCCATGGTTTGTATCGTGCATTGATCAACAACATGGTTGTAGGTGTTTCTGAAGGTTACAAGAAAGAATTGGAATTAGTCGGTGTAGGTTACCGTGCTTCTAATAACGGTAATATCATTGATTTCGCTTTGGGTTACACTCATAATATCTTTATGCAGTTGCCTCCTGAAATCAAGGTTGAAACTAAATCTGAAAGAAATAAGAACCCTCTTATCATATTGGAATCTTGTGACAAACAGCTGCTTGGTCAGGTTTGTTCAAAAATACGTTCTTTCCGTAAGCCTGAACCTTACAAAGGAAAAGGTATTAAGTTTGTTGGTGAAGAAATTCGTAGAAAGTCTGGTAAGTCAGCTGGCGCTAAATAATTCACATAAAATCGTACAATTATGACAACAAAAATAGAAAGACGTATTAAGATTAAATATAGAGTACGCAATAAGATTTCAGGTACTGCTGAACGTCCGCGTATGAGTGTGTTTAGAAGTAACAAGCAGATTTATGTTCAGGTTATCGACGATTTAAGTGGTAAGACACTGGTTGCTGCTTCATCTTTGGGCATGGAACCTATGCCTAAGAAAGAACAGGCTGCTAAAGTTGGTGAGCTGATTGCAAAGAAAGCTCAGGAAGCTGGTATTACGACTGTCGTATTCGACCGTAATGGTTACTTGTATCATGGGAGAGTAAAAGAAGTAGCTGATGCTGCTCGTAACGGTGGACTTAAATTTTAATGAATTATGGCAGTTAATAATAGAGTTAAGATCACTAACGATATAGAGTTAAAAGATAGATTGGTTGCAATCAACCGCGTTACTAAGGTTACAAAAGGTGGTAGAACTTTCAGCTTCTCTGCAATTGTAGTAGTAGGTAACGAAGATGGTATCATTGGCTGGGGACTTGGTAAAGCTGGTGAAGTAACAGCTGCAATCGCTAAAGGTGTAGAAGCTGCAAAGAAGAACCTGACTCGTGTTCCAGTATTGAAAGGAACTGTTCCTCACGAACAGTCTGCTAAATTTGGTGGAGCTGAAGTATTTATTAAGCCGGCTTCAACAGGTACTGGAGTAGTAGCAGGTGGTGCTATGCGTGCCGTACTGGAAAGTGTAGGTGTAACAGATGTTTTGGCTAAGTCTAAAGGATCTTCAAATCCTCACAACCTGGTTAAGGCTACTATCTTGGCTTTGAGCGAAATGAGAGATGCTCGCATGGTTGCTCAGAACAGAGGTGTAAGTTTAGATAAAGTATTTAGAGGATAAGGAGGAATCGTATGTCAACTATTAAGATTAAACAAGTAAAGAGTAGAATTGGTGCTCCGGCTGATCAGAAAAGAACTTTGGATGCACTTGGTCTCCGTAAATTGAATCGTGTGGTTGAACACGAAGAGACTCCTTCAATTCTGGGTATGATTGAAAAGGTAAAACACCTGGTAGCAATCGTTAAGTAATATATTGTTAACAATAAAGGATCTTACAATATGAATTTAAATAATTTACGTCCTGCAGAAGGTTCTGTCAAAACTAGAAAAAGAGTTGGTCGTGGTGCTGGTTCAGGTTTAGGCGGTACTTCTACAAGAGGACATAAAGGAGCAAAATCAAGATCTGGCTATTCAAAGAAGATTGGTTTTGAAGGTGGTCAGATGCCGCTTCAACGTCGTGTTCCGAAATTTGGTTTTAAGAATATTAACCGTGTTGAATACAAAGCTGTTAATCTTGACACTATTCAGAAATTGGCTGAAGCTAAGAATCTGTCTAAGGTAGGTATTAACGATTTGATTGAAGCTGGTTTCATCTCTTCTAACCAATTAGTGAAAGTTCTTGGTAACGGTAGTTTAACTACTAAGCTTGATGTAGAAGCAAATGCTTTCTCTAAGAGCGCAGTAGCTGCAATCGAAGCCGTTGGTGGTAATGCAGTAAAACTCTGATTCAATGATAAAATCTATTGAAACATTAAAGAATATATGGAATATTGAGGATCTGAGAAAACGGATCCTCATTACTATATTGTTTGTTGCAATTTATCGATTTGGTTCCTACGTCGTATTGCCAGGTATCAATCCGGATATGCTGTCTAAATTGCATGAACAGACGAGTGAAGGTCTTCTTGCCTTGTTGAATATGTTTTCTGGTGGTGCTTTTTCAAATGCTTCTATTTTTGCACTTGGAATTATGCCGTACATCTCTGCATCCATCGTGATTCAGCTGTTGGCTATTGCAGTACCTTATTTCCAGAAATTACAGCGTGAGGGTGAAAGCGGGCGTCGAAAGATTAATCAGTATACTCGTATCCTGACAATCATTATTTTGATTTTCCAAGCTCCATCTTATCTGATCAACTTGAAAATGCAAGCAGGGCCTGCCCTTAATGCTTCATTAGATTGGACTTTCTTTATTATAACTTCGACTATCATTCTGGCAGCAGGTAGTATGTTCGTTCTGTGGCTTGGTGAAAGAATCACTGACAAAGGTATTGGTAATGGTATCTCATTAATCATTATGGTGGGTATCATTGCTCGTCTTCCTCAGTCTTTCTCTGGTGAGTTTGTTTCCAGACTTGCTTCTCCGGGTGCAGGAGGTATCATCATGTTCTTGGTTGAACTTGTTTGTTTGCTGGCTGTGATAGCTGCTGCTATTTTGTTGGTTCAGGGTGTGCGTAAGGTACCTGTACAGTATGCAAAACGTATTGTAGGTAATAAACAATATGGTGGTGCAAGACAGTACATTCCTTTGAAGGTGAATGCTGCGAACGTAATGCCTATCATCTTTGCTCAGGCAATTATGTTCATTCCTATCACTATTGTAGGTTTCTCCAATATGGAGGATGCAAGCGGCATCACTCGCGCTTTGATTGACCATACAAGCTTCTGGTACAATTTTGTTTTTGCGGCATTGATTATACTTTTCACTTATTTCTATACTGCAATTACAATCAATACTAACCAGATGGCAGAAGATATGAAGAGAAATAACGGTTTTATTCCGGGAATAAAGCCGGGTAAGAACACTGCAGAATATTTGGATGTAATTATGTCTCGTATTACACTGCCGGGTTCTATATTCTTGGCTATTATTGCTATTCTGCCTGCTTTTGCCGGTCTTTTCGGAGTTCAAGCTGAATTTGCTCAGTTCTTCGGTGGTACATCTTTGCTGATTCTTGTGGGAGTAGTATTGGATACTCTTCAGCAGGTTGAAAGCCATTTGTTGATGCGTCATTATGACGGACTGTTGAGTTCGGGAAGAATTAAAGGACGTTCCGGTAATGTAGCTGCTTATTAAAAACTACTCGTCTCGAATGATATTTTTAAAGACAGATGATGAAATAGAGTTACTTCGTCAGAGTAATCTCCTTGTCGGGAGAACTCTGGCTGAAGTAGCTAAAATGATACAACCGGGAGTTACTACCAAGCAATTGGATAAGGTTGCAGAAGAATTTATTCGCGACCATGGGGCTATACCTACTTTTAAGGGTTTCCCTAATCCATACGGTTCTCCCTTTCCTGGTACACTATGTACATCGGTTAATGACCAGGTCGTTCATGGGATTCCCAATGATATTCCTTTGAAAGACGGTGATATTGTTTCTGTGGATTGTGGTACTTTCATGAATGGTTTTTGTGGTGATTCAGCTTATACGTTCTGTGTAGGTGAAGTTGATCCTGAAATCGTGAAATTGTTGAAGGTAACTAAAGAATCTCTTTATAAGGGAATTGAAAATGCAGTTCATGGAAAGCGGCTTGGTGATATAGGTTACTCGATTCAAGAATACTGTGAAGCACATTCTTATGGCGTGGTTCGTGAGTTTGTAGGTCATGGTATTGGAAAGGAAATGCATGAAGATCCTCCAGTTCCTAATTATGGTCGGCGTGGCACAGGAACTTTGTTAAAAAAAGGAATGTGTATTGCGATTGAGCCGATGATAACGATGGGCAATCGTCAAATTGTGATGGAGGAGGATAGATGGACCATCCGTACAAGAGACCGTAAATGTGCAGCACATTTTGAACATACGGTAGCTGTGGGAGTAGGAAAGGCTGATATATTATCGTCATTTGAATTTATAGAACAAGTTTTAGGAGATAAAGCAATTTAATATGGCAAAGCAATCCGCAATAGAACAAGATGGA
>OGPR01000533.1_pt1 | contig 39306 bp, 39 predicted proteins | sample 1552981 | NCBI WGS metagenome assembly OGPR01 (sample SAMEA2580260, study PRJEB22360) | human gut metagenome | biome: human gut; feature: human-associated habitat; material: faeces | place: Denmark | collected 2008/2010 | reverse complement strand
CGTACTCCGCCGCCAGCAGCACCCGGTACCCCTTCTCCGACCAGGGATCCACCGCCTCCTTCAGATCGGCGTAGCGGTTCCCCATGATGAACTCCGGGGCGCCCACCACGAAGGCGCCGTGGCCGGGGAACACCGCCGCGCTCCACTTGGTGGCGGAGGTGAAGGGGATGGTCTGGGCCGCGGCGGTGCCGCAGAGGTTCACCGCCAGGGCCAGGGGGAACGGGAACAGCAGTCCCCCCGCCGCCGTCAGGGCGGACAGGTCGGCGCCTGGGTCTTTTTTTAGTATGTCGATCGTCCCCTCGAGGACGGCGTTGCGCAGCTCCAGCTCCTCGCAGCGGGCCCTGAGCTCCTCGAGCTCCGAGGGCGCCTCGCGGGGCTCCGGCGCGCGGGCGGCGATGTCCGAGTCGGTCATGAGGGAGAGCGCCCCTTCCTCGCGGAGCCGCCGGCGCCAGCCGGAGACGGCAGCGGCGGTGACGCCGGCCTCGGCGGCGAGGTCGGCGGCCCGCTCCCCGGCCTCCAGCCGCGCGACGAGCTCCATCTTCCTGTCGAAGGGCAAGTATACGGCCTTCTTGCGGGGCGGCGGGGCGACGCCCGCCGCCTTCGCCCAATTTACAACGGCCGTGCGGCTGCAGCCGGCCAGCTCGGCCGCCTCGGTCAGGCTGAACCCCGCCGCGACGGCCTCCACGGCGAGCTCCCTGGTCTCCAACGGGTACATGCGGACTCCAATCCGGACACCGGAGTGTCCAACTTTTTGTCCGCACCCCCAAATCACGGTTGTTCCGTAAAAACCGTTGATTTGCGGCTACAAAATCTTCTGAAAGCCCTTGACCCTTACGGAACGTGAGGGTTTATGCTGGTCTTGGCAAGGCGAGATGAGCGATCTCGCGAAGAAGCGGAAGCGAAGGCGCTGGGAGCAAAAACGCTGGGAGCGAAGGCGCCGAAAGCGAAGGCGCTGGAAACGGAAGCGCTGGAAGCGAAGGAAGACGAAAGGGAGGCGGAGGTGGGAGCGGCCAAAATGCCACGTGTGCAAAAGAAGCGAAGGACGCAAGCGGAAGGGACCTCGTATACCGTGGGTTCGCTGGCGAAGCTGGCCGGCGTGACCGTGCGGGCGCTGCACCATTACGAGGACGAGGGGCTGCTGCATCCCGAGCGCACGGCCAGCGGCTATCGCCGTTACGGTGCGGCGGATGTGGAGCGGCTGCAGCAAATTCTGCTGCGGCGGTCCTGTGGGCTCTCTCGGCGCCATTCGCGACGCCTTCGCTGATGACCGTTTCGACTTCCGTGCGGTGCTCACCGACCACCTTGCCACGTTGCGCGCGCGGCAAAAAGAATTGGAAACTCTGATGGGAACGGTGGAGAAGACCATCGCGTCCCTGGAAGGAAGATGCACTATGACCGATAAGGAACGATTCGAAGGCATGAAGGCCCGGGCCATTGCCGAGAACGAAGAGCACTACGGCGCCGAGGTACGCCGACGTCACGGAGATGCGGCCATGGACGCGGCCAACGAGCGCATGGCCGGCATGACCGAGGCGGAGTGGAACGACGCCAAGGCCTTGGAGGCGGCCATCCTCGAGCAGCTGGTGCAGGCGAAGGCGACGGGCGACCCGACAGGCGAAGCGGCTCGGGAGTTGTGCGCCATGCACGCTCGCTGGCTGCAAATGCACTGGGGCGAGGGGACCTATTCTCCAGCGGCCCATGCCGCCCTGGCCGAGGGCTACGTGGCCGATCCGCGTTTCACGGCCTACTACGACGGCTCGGCAGGCGAAGGCGCGACGGCCTTCCTGCGCGACGCACTTGTGGCTTGGTGCGCCGAGCAATAACCCTTTGAGCGATGCGCGGTTTGCCTGGGGTTCCCTGGTGAGCTTGCCGCAAGGTACGATGGCGTCGGTCCCGGGTAGCCATGTGCGCCCGGGGCCTTTCAGCTAATTAGGGGTTGACGTCGGCATCTCTGCCGGCTCCCCCAGCTCCACTGTGTAGAGCGGCTTGTATTCGGCGCCGTCAGCGGGAAGGCCAGTGGCGGTAGGGGCTTTTTCGGAATGCGCACCCGGCGCCCCAAGGTGATGTGAGGGCGGAAAGGCTTCGGGTCGAAGGGAACGTCGCGGGCGGTGAGTTCTTCGCGAACGCGTTCGGCCAGGGCCTGAAGGGCCGGGTCGGGCGCCACGCCCAGCCAGAGCGTCGCGTCGGCGGGGCGGCCGAACTTTCCCAGGCCGTCGGGCGCAAGCGAAACAGGAGCCGAGCCAGCGCAAGCCACATCGAGGGCGTCCATGGCCCGACTTGCTTCGGCATCATCGATGTCGCCGAGGAAGGCCAGCGTCAGATGGTAGGTGCTGCGGTCGAGAAAACGTCCCTCCAAAGACGCGCTTAGTCGGCGCGCTGCAGCCGCCGTGTCATCCGCGAAGTCGGCGGGTAGTTCCAGGGCGATGAATGCGCGCATGGCGATCCTCCGTTTCTCGATGCTGGTGCGCTGGTGTGGCGGTGTGGCAGGATGACGGGCGAGCTGCTCCGCTTCGCTCCCCCTCTCGTCCCGTACTTTCTAAGCGCTCGGCGTTTCGGTCATGAACAGGATGCCGAGGGTGCCCGGTCCGCAGTGACTCGAAATGGTGCAGCTGGCCGTGGTGGTGTAGATGGTACGGAACCCGCGCTCTTCCAGCAGCTTCCGCACGGCGGCGGCAACCTCGTCGCTCACGCCGGAATGAGTGATGAAGATCTCGTCCTTCACGATGTCGGTGTAGCGCGCCAGTGTGTCGCTTACGTAGCGCTCAAGCACCTTTTCCTGCTTGCCGCGGTAGAGCTTGCCCACCTTCATGGCGCCGCTCTGGTTGTCCACCAGGATGCCCGGCCGACAGCTGAGTTTGCCGCCCAGGTAGGCCACCAGCGTGGGGCAACGGCCGCCGGCGGCAAGGAACTCCATGGTGTCCAGTACAAACGACGCATGGGATCGGTTGTGCAGCTCGGAGGCCTCGTGGGCGATGTCGGCGGCGCTCATGCCCGCATCGCGCATGCGGCACGCCGCGAGCACCTGTAGGCCGATGCCGGTCGAGAGACTCTTGCCGTCGATGACGTAGACGCCCTCCATGTCGGCCGCCGCTGCGCTTGCGTTTTCGTAGGCGGAGGAAAGAGCGCTGCCCAGGTTGAAGTGGACGACCTTCGAGCCGTCGGCTGTCAGCTCGGCGAAGTGCTGCCGATAGGCCTCCGGCGAGCAGGCGCCCGTTTGGGGCAGCGACTTGTCCTCGTAGAAGCCGTCGAAGAGCACCTGGGGCGTGATGTCGATGTTGTCCAAGTGGTCGCGCCCACGGAATTCGATGTGAAACGGAAAGCTGCGAACCTGGTAGTGCTCCCGCTGTTCCGGCGAGAGGTCGCACGTGCTGTCCGCGCTGATGATGACGTTAGGCATGGTCACTTCCTTCAAAGGAGGTTGAAAAGTTGAAATGCATTGTATCGCTATTGTGGACAGTGGATGTCCTAAACGCGTCTCTGGCTTTTCTTGTAAGCGAGGCGAGCCTATGCAGGCGTTATTGCGCTCGTGCTACAATGGCTGAACTGTTTTGCGCGAATTGAAGGAGGTCGTTTCATGGTGGAGATCGCTGATCTGCGCGATTGCGCTCCGAGCGGCCTTTTCTATGGAGGGCGCGCGGGACAGAAAGAGGGCATTCTCATCGAAGGGGAGCCCTGGATTGCCAAGTATCCGCGCACGACGCGGGATTTGATGGGCAAGCATCTACCCTCGTACACCTCAAGTCCTGTTTCCGAATATCTGGGATCGCACATCTACGAGCTTTTGGGTATTCCCGTGCACGAGACAATGCTGGGATACCGTGCCGGGAAGATCGTCTGTGCCTGCCGCGACTTCACGTTCCCGAACGCGCGGCTCTTCGAGTTCAAGGAGATCAAGAACGCCCTTTCCGATGACGATGCCGGGTTCAGTTCCGCTCCGTCCGATGGCGAGGTCATCCTGCTCGGCGACGTGCTGGCCGCTATCGAGACCTCCGATTTGCTGCGCAGGGTGCCGGGCGTACGTGAGCGGTTTTGGGACATGTTCGTGGCGGACGCCTTCATCAAGAACCCCGATCGCAACAACGGGAATTGGGGCGTTCTCATGACGGCGCCGATGACCTACGAGCTGGCGCCGGTCTACGACATGGGCAGTTCTCTCTTCAGCAAGCGCAGTCCGAGTGTGGCGGCGCATCGCCTGGGCGACGAAGAGGCCGAGCGCGAGGACGCCTTCGGAACGAACGTCTCGTGCTATCGGCTGCCGGATGGCGAAGGCGGCAGCGTCGCGATCCACCCCTTCGAGTACATGGCGAAGACGTCGAACCCCGATCTGACCGCCGCCATCAAGCGCTTTGCAGCCGCGGTGGACATGAGCGCCATCGACGCGCTCATCGACAGCGTGCCCGAGGAGGCTTACGGCATCGTGCTTCTATCGGATTCAATGCGCGCGGAGCACAAGCGGCTGCTGAGAAAACGTCTCGAAGAGGGTATTTTGCCGCTTCTCTAGGAGCAGATCCTGGGTTTCTAGTATCCCAGTACCTCGCCGACGTTGGCGGCGATGCAGAGGTCGGCGTGGGCGTCGCGCGGGGTGGGGGTGCGGTTGATGATGGCCAAATGATCGCCGCTGAAGTAGTCGATGAGACCCGCAGCCGGGTACACCGCCAGGCTCGTGCCGGCGATCACGAGCAGGTCGGCGCTGGCGATGGCGCACACGGCCGCGGTCACGGTGGCGTCGTCCAGCGGCTCCTCGTACAACACCACGTCCGGCTTCACGATGGCTCCGCACTTCGGGCAGCGCGGCACGCCGTCGGGGCTCTGTTCGCGCAGGGCCAGCAGCTCTTCCACGGTGTAGGGTGCGCCGCAGTCCATGCAGAAGTTGCGCCACACGCTGCCGTGCAGCTCCAGCACGTTTCGGCTGCCGGCTTTCTGGTGCAGCCCGTCGATGTTCTGGGTTACGACGGCTGAAAGCGCTCCCTGCCGCTCCAGCTCGGCCAGCTTGCAATGAGCGGCGTTGGGCGCAGCGTCCAGGGCCAGCATGCGGTCGCAGTAGAAGTCGAAGAACTCGCGGGGATGGGCGTCGAAGAAGCTGCGGGATACCATGGTCTCGGGCGGATAGGGGTAGCGCTGGGCGTAGAGCCCGTCGGCACTGCGGAAATCGGGGATGCCGCTTTCTGTGGACACGCCGGCACCCCCGAAGAACACCATGCGGCCCGGCGCGCATTCGTCAATCCACTGGCGCAGCTGCTCAATATCACGTTCGGTTTGGTCGCCGACCATGGCACGTCCTTTCCGCATCCAATCGCTTGGGGCCTTGGGGCTTTCCAGGAATTGTACCCGACCCTAGGCCTCGACGAGATCGAAGTGGGTGTTGGAAAAGACGTTCAGGTTCAAGCTCTTCATCAGGTGCTTGAGCGCCGCCTGGGCCTTCACGGAATTGCCCGCGTCATCCAGCGGCGGCGCGAAGGCGCACACGCCGAAAAGCCCGGGCATGACGCCGATGACGGCGCCGCCCACGCCGGTCTTCGCGGGCAGTCCCGTGGCATACAGCCAGTCGCCCGAGTGCTCGTAGAAACCGACGGCGCTCATAAGCGCGACTACCTTGGAAGTGAGCGCTGCGCCGAACACGCGCTTCTTCGTGAGGGGGTTCACGCCGTCGTCGGCGATGGTGGCCGCCGAGATGGCCAGCTGCTCGGCCGTCACGCCCAGTGAGCACTGGCGCGTGTACAGGTCGAGCGACATCTCCGGATCATCGTACATGCGGCCGTACTCTTGCAGCAGCCACGTGATGGAGCGGTTGTCGAAGTTCGTGGCGGATTCGGAATGGTACAGCTCGTCGATGAGTTGGGGCTTGCTTCCCAAAAGAGCGGTCATGTTGTCGAAGATGGCCTTCCATTTCCCATCGGCATCGCCGTGGGGCTTGACGAGCGAACAGGCCGCGATGGCGCCGGCGTTCACGAGCGGCGTGGAGGGCCGGTCGTTTTCCAGCAGGATGGCGAAGATGGAATTGAACGGCAGCCCCGTGGCATCGGCGCCGATGTCGTCAAGAATCGCCTGAGCCCCGTGCTGCTCTAGCGCCAGAATGGCCGTGTGCACCTTCGAGACCGACTCGATGCCGAAGCGGTAGTCGGTGTCGCCCACGGAGATGAGTCGGCCGTCCGGCAGGCACAGACTGATGCCGAACAAACTGGGATTGATGTTCGCGAGATACGGGATATAATGCGCGTTCTGGCCGCCCTTGATGTCCTTGCAGGCTTCATAGGCGTCGTGTACCGCGGTGATGATCTGGTCGAAGGTGAGACGGGTGATCATGGTGCGCTCCTCGCTCCTTGGTGAGAGTTTTCCTCATGGTACGCCGCCGCCTACGGGGCCGCCGCATTCTGACGGCGGTCGTTGGCAAACTGTGGGAGTAGAGCGAGTTCTTTCATCCGGCTGTCGCCTCCACGACTGCGCTAAAGCCGCTCTGTGATAATATGGTCTGAAAAATTTTCCAAATAGAAAGAACGTGGATATAGATGGTTTCGGAGAAGCAGGAAAGTCTTCTTTCGGTAGATGACGCAGCGGATTCAATCGGCGTTACCAAGCAGACGGTGACGCGGCTCATCCGAGAGGAAAAACTGCCCGCCCAAAAAGTCGGCAACAAATGGGTCCTTCGCGAAGAAGCGCTGCGGGACTACATGCGGGACAACAATCTCGTCCCAGAGCCTGAGGATCATGGGTGCTTGATGAGCGAAAAGCCGGGAATAGTGGCGCTCAGCTTCTTTTCGGGGGCGCTCGGCCTTGACCTGGGCATGGAAGCTGCGGGCATTGAGCCGCTTCTCTATTGCGAAAACGATCGCAAATGCAGGATGACCATTCAGGCAATGCGACCGCAAGGCGCCTTGATTGGCGACATCAACCAGTATTCGGCCACGGAGATCCTTCGGATGGCCGGTTTGGAATCGGATGCGAAGGTCGATGTCATGTTCGGCGGCCCTCCTTGTCAGGCTTTTAGCACGGCTGGCGCGCGACGTGCGTTTGACGACGCGCGGGGCAATGTGTTCCTGAAGTACCTTGAACTGGCTTCAGAAATAAAACCTACGTACCTGGTAATAGAAAATGTACGCGGGCTTCTTTCGGCTCCCTATGCTGTTGAGCGACACGGGCAGCCGGTCAAAGGGGGCGCGCTGCATGTGATTCTTCGCAAATTGGAGGAGGCGGGGTATTCCGTGAGCTTCAATTTGTATAACGCTGCGAATTTTGGTGCGCCTCAGATTCGGGAACGCGTTGTGCTTATCGGAAAGCGGGGAGAAAGCAAAGCCCCTTATTTGACGCCCACTCACGAGTGCGATGGGCAGCACGGACTTCCGCCGTGGAAAACGTTCGGCGAGGCCGTGGGGGATTTGAAGGCGCGTCCCATGCAGCATACCGATTTCCCCGAGAAGCGCCTCAAGTATTTTAGAATGCTCAAAGAGGGGGAGTATTGGAAAGATCTGCCCGTGGCTGTGCAGCGCGATGCCATGGGGAAGGCCTTTGAGCTGTCGGGTGGCAAGACGGGATTCTATCGGCGCATACGATTCGATCGTCCGTCTCCGACGCTGGTCACCTCTCCGACGATGCCGGCGACGGATCTGTGCCATCCTACGGAAGATCGCCCGCTTTCGGTGGAGGAGTACAAGCGCGTTCAGGGCTTTCCCGACGATTGGCGTATCTGCGGGAATGTTGCGGATATGTACAAGCAAATCGGCAATGCGGTGCCGGTAGCGCTCGGCGAGGCCATTGGGCGGGCGATTATCGGGGACATGAACGGGGACGAACCTGACGAGCGATTCGCCGATTTTCGCCATTCCCGCTATCGATTGACCAACGACGAAACGTGGCAGGCGCCTGTCGCACGATGATTTCCGACATGGCTGCGCCTGTTCTCTGGAGGGATATGACGCGGCTCTCGAACTAGCAAAGCCGCTGCTTGAGCAGTTGGACGTCGTTCATAGTGTTGCCAAGGGAGTTCTCCTCAAGGGCCTGGCGCATCTCTTCCTGCAGCCGGTCGATGCATTCTTGACGCGCTTGGCGGACGTCGCCGATCTCGATGCGGGAAACGTCGTCGATAAGACCCTCGACGGAGTCGAAACCGGTAAGCCATTGCCAAAAAGCCGCACCCGTTAGGTACCGGTACTGAAATCCGGCGATGTCCCGATTGGCCTGATCGCGCTCGTCGGGTTGGTACGTGCGTATCTCGTCGATAGCCTTGTTGTGGCGCAGCACGCAGAACGCTGGCAGCACTTGTTGGTTGCTGGCGCGCTTGAATCGCCTCTGCGTCTCGCACTTATCTTTCAATTCGCGGAGATCCTGGGGGAACGACGCCGAATTGGTGGTGTTGACCTGCGATTTGAGCTCACATACGTAAAGGGCTCCGTCGCGTACCGTCATCATGTCCCCGGTATCGAGGGTGTCGGAGGAGATTGCCGCAATCAGTGCCTGCCACAGGTTGCCCATGACCGTTTCCTCGCTGGAGCTTTCGCAGGCCCGGAATGCCTCGAGTACGAACTCTTCAGCGGTGGCAACGCCGCGGGCGGCGAACATGATGACATCTTTGCCAAGCAGTTTCTTGAGGTTGATCTTAGAGCTGTCGCGATAGTAGGCCGCTCTCTTGGCGGAGAACTCCCGCAGCATGTCGTAGGCAATGGCGCGCTGCCGGGCTACGTCGTCAGTGTAGATAACGCCGTTCTCGACGCGCTGCTCCGAAGAGAGGGTGATGGATGGGTGCGAAGGGGTGTCCATAGGGAGATGCCTTTCTCGGCGTTTGATTGCGAATGCCATTATATTGCATGCTTGGGGCCATTTCAGAAGCGAGCTTGTTTGCGAGTCTGGCTTTGCTGAAGGGTTGTGCGGTTCGCTTGCTCTACAATGGCGATAACCTGTTTTCCAACCTTTCTGAAAGGCTTCCATGAACGACATTCAAGGTGTGCTGTTCGATGCGGATGGCACGCTGATCGACACCTACGACATCATTCTCACTTCGATGCGCTATGCCGTGAACGACGTGTTGGGTTGCTCGCTTGATGACGACGAGCTAATGGCAGGAGTTGGCACGCCGCTCTACGATCAGATGCTGCATTTCACGGGCGGCGACGCGGCTCGCGCTACCGAGATCACGCAGATCTATCGCGATCACAACGACGGCGTCCACGATGCGCGCATTCGCGCCTTCGGCGACACGAAGGCGGCGCTCGAGCGATTTCAGGCGGCGGGTATCCCGATGGGCGTGGTCACCTCGAAGCGCCATGCCATGGCCCAGCGCGGGCTCGAAATGAGCGGTATCGCAGACCACTTCCAATTCCTCATCGGCCATGACGATTGGCCCGAGCATAAGCCAGCTCCCGGCCCCATTCTGCGAGGCTGCGAGCTTTTGGGCGTGGCGCCAGAATGCAGTCTTTACGTGGGCGACAGTCCCTTCGACATCCAAGCTGGCAACGCTGCTGGCTGCGCTACCGCCGCCGCTCTCTGGGGCATGTTCCCATGCGAGGTCCTGGCGGCCGAGCGTCCCACGTTCATGTGCGATTCGCTAACAGAACTCGCGGATCGGCTGGGCATCTAGGCCAGCTTACAGCTGCACAACCATATCGCACTCTCGGCAAGTTGCGCGAACGCTCTCTCGTACTATGACTTCTTGGTACAAAGCGCAACGTGCTTTCGGCGCGTTGGCGCGGAAGCATCTGCGACGAAACATGCTGCGGCGAAACACGCTGCGGCGGCCTCGGACGTAGTCGCCGGCGGTGGAGGTGCGTCGACTGCCGGGGCGCCACGTGCGAAGGCGCCTGGCTTTAGCCGGCCGCAATATAGAATGGAGTAGCTGATATGGCTGTTCAAAACAAGCAGACCGCAAAACACCGCCAGGCGATGATCGTGGTGCTGTTCGCGTGCAACCTGCTTGCCTCTTTGATGCAGTCGCTCATGAACGTCGCGCTCGACTATGTTTCGGCAGAGTACCACGTGAGCCTGTCCGAGGCGAACCTGCTGGTGCTCGGCTATTCCATCGTGGCGGGTATTGTCATTGTGCTCGCAGCCCTCTCGCTTCACCGCTTCGGTTTGAGGAAGGTCATGCTCTTCGGGCTGATCGTGTCGTTCGTCGGCTCGCTGCTCGGCGTTCTGGCCTGGGATTTTCCCTCTTTGGTGGCGGCGCGACTCATTCAGGCCGTTGCCACCGGCCTTTATTTCCCCGTGGTGAACGAAGCGCTGCTCAATCTTTCACCTAAAAATGGGGCCGGTCGTCTGCTTGCCGTCAATAGCGGCATTATCGGAATAGGGCTTGCGGTGGCCCCCATCGTTTCAGGTCTCGTCATCACCTATTGGGGGTTGCGGGTGCTGTTCGCCATTCCCGCGGTGACGGCATTCGTTCTCTTTTTCATTGCGCGTCGCACGATCGTCGATATTATGCCGCGTCAGAAGTTGCCCGTCGACGGGCTGAGCGTCGTGCTCATTGCCGTGGGGCTTTCCGCCTTCATGATCGGCTGGAACGAGGTTACGCGCACCCCGCTGCCGATGGCGGCGCTCATGATCGCGGGAATTGCCGTGTGTGCGTGGTTCATCCACCGTCAAGGACGCCTCGCCCATCCGCTTTTGGACATGCGTCCGCTTCGCAACAAGACCTATGCTCTGGGCGAGACCCTCATCGTTCTCAGCTATATGAGCTCAATTTACCTCAGTCTGCTCATTCCGCTTTATTTGGAAGGGGTGGCGGGTTTCACGCCGTTCATCGCTGGTTGCTTGCTGGCTCCGGCGACGCTGTGCTATGCGGGTCTGTGCTTTGTCAGCGGCCGGATGCTCGGGAAGGCGGGGGTGTGGCCGCTTGTACCCGTCGGATTCGGCGTGTGCCTTGTCGGGTTCGTGGCGCTTTCGGTGTTCACGCGGCTCGATCTTGCGCTGGCCATCGTGGGCTGCATGGCGCTTGCGTGCGCGGGAATCGGCACCGAGTATCCTGCGATTAAGAGCGTCGATCTGGAAGTGCTCGACCCCGAGCTGTCCGCGAGCGGCTCGTCGATCCATTCCACTTTGGTGCAGATCGCAGGATCTATTTCGTCGGCGCTCTTCGTCGGTCTCATGTCGGGGCAGGTTCATCATTTGATGGCCGATGGCATGGCGAAAGCGCAGGCCTACAGCGCAGGTTTCTCGACCACCGTGTACCTGGCGGTCGCCTTTGTAGTGGTAGCGGCCATCTCATCGGTGGTTTACGCGCGCCATGTGGTCAAGCTGACCCGTGGGAAGTAGGGCACAGGCGCATATGCAGGATGGGGAAGGGGTCGCCCATGCCGTCGGTTTCCGAGCGGTCGAACACCTCGAAGCCGTAGTGCTCGTAGAAGCCGACGGCTTGCTCGTTCTGCTCGTTTACATCCACGAGGGTGGCGCCGTGCTCGCTTACGGCATGGTCGAGCAGGAGTGAGCCCAGCCCGCAGCCGCGAAGGGACGGGTGGATGAACAGCATCTCGATCATAGTGCCATCGACACCGATAAAGCCTACGACCTGGCCATTCTCGTCCCGGCAAACCGCCAGGTGCGCGACGGATGCAATCGCATCTGGCACATAGGCCGCAATGCGCTCGATATCATCCGGCGTGAGAAACGTGTGCGTTGCCTCAACCGAAGCTCGCCAGCAGGCGACCAGCTCGGCTAGCGGGCCCGTGTCGTCGCCAAGCTCAATGTCTTCGATGCAGAATGCCATTGTGCTCCTTCCGTGCACGCATGAAACTTTGAGGACTATAGCATACCGTGCTGCAGCGGTCGGGGTGCTGCTCGTGCGCTGCTTCTACCAGTACTTCCGGTGCGAGACGAGAGCACCCATGAACGAGACGGGCTCTTCGCAGCGATACCTTGTTGCTCTTTGACAAAACAGTAAACGGCGGTAAAAGAAGTTCAAAACAGTAAAGCGCTGGGAGACGCTACGGAACCGCAGCGACCGCGGCTTAGGCGGGGCAGAAGCGTGAGCCGGACGTGCCGAAGTTGCACTTGAACGGAGAGGAAGGGGCGTGGTTCAATGGGTACTCTGATCGGGTAAGGAGGTGCGAAGTGAGCCAGCTTGAAGATTTGAATCGCGCCATGGCCTACATCGAGGAACATTTGGATGGCACGGTCGATATGGACGTGCTTGCGCGCATTGCGGTGTGCTCGAAGTATCAGCTGCAGCGGATGTTCCCCTATCTGACGGGCGTGACGCTGCCCGAATACATCCGTCGCCGCGCTATGACTCGGGCAGCCCAGGATCTGCGGGCGACGGACGCGAAGGTGGTGGACGTGGCCCTGCGCTACGGCTACGACTCGCCGACGGCGTTCGCTCGGGCGTTCCGGCGCGTGCACGGTGCCTCGCCCAACGATGCTCGGCGCCCGCAGACTAAGCTGACGCTCTACCCGCGCTTCGTGTTCACCTTGTCCGTGAAAGGAGAAGAGCCAATGGATTACCGCATCATTGAACAGGGCGCCTTCCGCGTCGTCGGCATTCCGTCCGACAACGGGACGTGGGAGGTGGAAGATGCTGGGGAGAAGGCCGTCGATTACTGGGAGAAGTTGGGACCCCGCGTGCACGAGATTCTCGATCTCGTGGACGGCAGCGAGCCGGCTGGGCTGCTCGGTGTTCAGTTCTGCCGCGACGGCGCGTTCGACTGCTACATGGCCTGCGTCGCGACGAACCGCCCGTGTCCCGAGGGCATGGAGGAGCGCACCGTGGAAGCGGCCACCTACGCGGTGTTCGAATGCGTGGGACCCATGCCCGAGGCGATGACCAACCTGTGGCACCGTATCCTGACTGAGTGGCTGCCCTCGTCCGGCTATCGCTGGGAGAGCAAGACCGACGTTGAGCGTTACTTCACGCCGCGCATGACCGCCCCCGACAGCCGCAGCGAAGTCTGGCTCCCGGTGGTGAAAGCCTAGCGTGCTGGCCACCCCGATGCGTTCGGGCAACATTCGCAGGGCGGTTTCGGCCGTCTTACGAATGTCCGGAAATTCGCGCTGTCGGTCGCCGGTGTCGCTCGCGCGCTACTTCTGCCAGTGCTGCAGGTGAGGGACGAGGACGCCCATGAAGGAGACGGCCTCTTCTTGCGACATGCCGGTGGCCTCCATGAGGAAGGGGGCCGTCTTCTCGATGAGTTCGTCTTCGCTTTGGTAGGCGAATTGGCCGCCGTCATAGCACCACTTGCAGTAGGCCGTGTTCTCCGTACCGTCGGTCTCGGTGCCGTGGGGCATGTTGGGGACAGTGAAGGGGGTGCCGCAGCATTGGCACAGCTGGCTCACGTCGATGTCGAAGAGCTGGATGACCGGCACGTCCAGCACGGTCGCAATGAGCTTTCGCATGTCCACGGACGGCTCGGTCTCGCCGTTTTCCCATCGCGACACCGCCTGACGGGTGACGTAAAGCTTCTCGGCCAGATCTTGCTGGGTCATGCCGCGCTGCTCCCGCGCCGCGGCAAGGGTTTCCTTGAACGCCATGTTCGTCCTTTCTTGCAGGGCCCCCGGGTGGTTGCCCGCGTTTTAGCGTGGGTCCATTCTGTCTGGTCGTTCTGCCCCTTTCAAGCAACATCTTGTTGCGTACGATATTTCTAAGCGGCCAAGATCTGTGGAAGGAGCGGTCTGGTCGCGCCTCGGTCGACGAACCGCTCGGTTTTTGCATGAGATTGACGTTTATGAGCGTCTCGGGGGCGCGAACCACGCAAATTGGGTGGACCGTCCGAGAAGGGCGAAGCTGTGAACTGGTCTTTCTCCGGCCTTCTCTGAACCTGTACGCATGGGTGCGAAGTTGAGGCGCTCATAACCGGCGATTTGCTGCAGAAAAGCACCCCTTTGCTGACCGACGTGGGCACTGCGGGCGCCGATGCGCTAAAGTCGCGCTTGCCCGAAAACCTAAGGAAGCCTATCGGCGTCGGGCGCCGTGGGCGGCTTTCAGTTTGGTGGCTTCCGGATGTTCGGCCAGGCAGAGGTCGAGGAGCGTTTCAAGTTCCTCGGCGATGTCCGCATCCGCATCGCTGGGGTCGAGGCGCTGCAGCACGCCGAACTCGAAGGCGCTTTCGCCGTGCTGGTTCCAGAGGGCCTGCAGCCGCTTGTCCGGGTAAAGCCCCGACGACAGCTGAAAGCGCATTCGGTTGAACGCCGCCGGAGCGTCTACGACGTCCGCGAGGAACATCTCGCCGGTCGCGCCGCACGTGACGAAGACGACGCCCGCTTCCCGTGGGCGTTCCTTGTAGGCGGCGCGCAACTCCTTCTTCTTATCAGTATCCATAGTTGGGTTCTTTCGGTTGAGGGTCTATTTTAGTCGAGAGAGGGAGGGATTCTTTGCGGGGCGAAATAGTGCTCGGTGGCGTAGAGGTAGTGCTCTTCGAAATGTCGCACGGCTTCCTTCGACTTCTTCGCGAAGGGGAGCAGCATGTCGTAGGCATGGAACCAGTGGGGGTATACGTCTACGGAAGCCTCTGTGCCTGCGCGTTTGAGGTTCGCGACGTACTCAAGCGTCTCGCAATAGAACGGCTCTTCAGTGCCGACATAGGCGTAGGCAGGGGGCAGGCCCGCATAATTGGCCTCGCGGGCGGGGGCGGCGTAGGACGGGGGCGTTACGCCGCCCAAACCGCGGAGATAGTACTTCCAGGCGAACCGGTTGGTGCGCGTGTTCCACACCGGCGCATGGTTGTCTCGCGACGAGGCGGTTTCCCGGTCGTCCAGCATGGGGTAGAGAGGCATCTGGAAGGCGATGTTGCCCTCGCCGATATCTCGCGCCAAAAGGCAGGTGGCCACCGTGAGGCCGCCCCCGGCGCTTTCCCCACCCACCATGATCTGCGCATCGTTGATCCCCAGCTCGTCGGCGTGGACCTTCAGGAAAAGCAGGGCGGCGTAGCAGTCTTCCAAGTCGGCGGGAAACGGCTTCTCGAATGCGGTGCGGTATTCCGGAGCCACCACCACGGCGCCGTACTTTTCCACTAGAAGGCGGGCATGGGGCAGCAGGATCTTTGGGTGCATGCCGTGAAGGTGACCCCCTCCGTGGAGCCACAGGATGCCCGGAGTGCTTTCACGCGGTCGCGCGTTTTTCGTGGGCCGCATGATGAGAATCCGTATATCCCGATCCGAGGACGGAATTATCCTTTTCTCGATAGTATGCAATTTCCGCGTGGCCATGTTCGCCCTCCGGTGTTCCGGGGTTTTCTGTCCAGCGCAGTATACCGTCGAAGAGCAGAGGGCCCAGACGAGAAAGCCTGGGCGCGTATTCGGGCGATACAATGTGTCCTAGGGCGGGGGGTCTGCTTTTGCCGGCCTTCCGGTCGACGAACCGCCCGGTTTTTGCAGCAAATCTCGAGTTATAAGCGTCTGCTTCCGCTTGCGGTAGAAGATGCGCTGAGAGGTCCGAGGAAAATGCCTGATCAGCGTATTGCGGATGAAGCCGATTTTGGCGGACTGCTGAAGATGGCCTCTTTCGTGTTGCAGAAGGCGAGGCCGCCTTCATCACAATCATGTGAGTGCTTTAGCAATGCAGTCGGCGAAGGCTTTCGGGTCGTCGACGCTCAGGCCGAGGGCGAGGGTCTGTTCATATATCCGCCAGCGTTGTGGTACGAAAAGGCCCTTTCGCCGGGGAACGTGTAGGGTTTTGCCGCCAGCGAAGTAACGTGCGACGCCTAAGCAGAGTGAGACCTATTCGCATGATGTCTTGTGGCCGAGTTCGCTGAGTGCTTGCAGGGTGAGGTTCACGTTTTCGGCGTGCCAGTTCTTGAAGCCACCGGCATATTGGGTGGCGTATATGCCGGACAGGCGAATGTCGCTCAGCTCCTTTTGCTGGGTGGTGAGGCGTACGGCACCGCCACGTGTCTCGATGTCGATGATCACGTTGAGCAGGTCATCGACGAGTTTCACGGATTCGATGTCCTCATAGGGAACCACGAGCGTGACATCCCGTTCCAGCGTCGCCCAAAGGGGGCTGAACGGAAGCAGGATGAGCTCGTTCTCGCACATCTGAAGGACGGCCACATCGCACGTCTCGAAGAAGCGGACGATCTTCTCGCTCAGATCCCCTGCCGCGCCCTTGACGATGATGCACCGATCCTCCAGTGGCGTGAAGCCGGCATCCACCGCATATTCCCAAACCTTCTCTTCGCGGGCCATACTTACTGCTCCTTTCGTTGTCAGGGTTGCGTCTACTCGTTTTTCCCGACAGGGGTAACAATGGGGTTGCCGCATGAATCGACGAGGATGGTCATGCCGGTGCAGTTGACGCCGGAAGAGGCGAGAAAGCCTGCCAGAAGGTAATTCACTCCCGTCTCGCGGTCGACAAGGACGTAGGTGCGGTTAGCGAGGCCGTCCTGCTGCGCGTGAGTCTGAATGAAGCGCTTGCCGTTTTCCTTCATGGGCGTATTCCTTTCACTCGGGTTTGCGTTGGCGGGCATTATTCTGCCGATTCGTCCCTGTATCCGCAAATGGGTCGCTCTGGCAAAACACCTGCTCAAAGGGCCTGTAAAAGACTTTTGACAGGTGCGTCTGCATCATTTTGCAAGGCTTGTGGGGTATCATTTTGGTGCGCACAAGCGGCGTGGCGCGCCAACGCGCAATCGAAAGGAAGGGATCGATGGAACTGGCTCGGCAGCTGAAGGCTAAGCGGGAGGAACGGGGGCTTTCCCAGGACGAGGTCTCGAAGGCGATCTTCGTGTCGCGCCAGACCATCTCGAATTGGGAGAATGACAAGACCTATCCGGACGTGCAGAGCCTCCTGCTTCTCAGCCAGCTGTTCGAGATCTCCATCGACGAGCTCGTAAGGGGAGACGTGGTCGCCATGCAGCAGGCCATCGCGGAGGACGCGCGCAGGATGAAGCTGCTGTCAATCGGGATGCTGGCCTTCTCGGGGCTGGCCTTCCTCTTTCTGCTTGTCTTCTCGCTTGCATGGCCGGAGCCATCGGGGTTCGCGCGCATGAGCAAGGGGAATCTCGCGGGTGCGGCAACGTTTATCGTGCTCTATGCCATCGGGTTCGCCATGGCCATCGCGGTGGACCGCCTGAAGAAGAAGCACGACGTCGTCACCTATCGGGAAATCGACCGGTTCCTCAAGAGCGGAGTCGTTGGCGAGCCCGATGCGGAAGGTCTCGCCCGCAAGCACCCAGCGCTCGGCGTCGTGGTGAAACTTTTTGCCGGCGTCGCAATCGGCCTGCTACTCGCGGGCCTTTTGCTCACCCTGGAAGGGTAGGCCGCCAATTACACTGATGTATCGGCATAGATTCAGTGTGATTGCTTAATTCTGCAGATGCCGCTTTGCGCTACCTAATCAAGGGCTTCTGCAACCTTGGGCGGAAGCGAATCTTCTGAGATTTCCGACCACCTGACGACCCCGCGAATCGGTTGAAGATCCAGCTTCAAGAAGGCGTTCTGGTGCAGTTCCCGAGAGGCGCCGAATTCAATCTCGGTCTTATCACCCGCCGCGTTGACCGCCTCAAGCTTATATAGGTACGGCTCGCTCGATCCGAGGTTGATGCCCCCGCCGCTCGACTCGTTCTCGGAAATATGGGCATTGTCGATCTTTACGTAATAGTCGCCAGCTAAGAATAGATTCGTCATTGAAGCAGCAAGAATAAGGGCTGCCGCCAAACCGCACGTGGCAACTGCAGTGATCGCCATCGTTTTTCCCTTGCCCATGGGTCGCTCCTTTCTGATCTATGGGATGATGATGCCACCTCGACGCTGCAGTCGCCATCGATTCGCCTTACGGCTCTCTAACATCTTCGAAAGATACGGCGATGCGTCTCCTGCGACAATCAGCAAATCCGCTCCGTCGACGTCCTCGCTAAACTTCAAGTGCCGGTGATGCATTCGCCACAGTAAACCCGCCGGCCTCTCGTGGGGATCTGCTGGTGGGTCTTCTTTTGCCTAGAAGACTATGAGACCCTCGGGATGCAAGAAGCGCTCCCTGGCAGGTGCCGAGGAGCGCTTCGGGTTTTGCTGGTCTAATCGTGCGCTGGCGCGGAGTTTTACTCCCACTCGACCGTGCCCACGGGTTTGGGCGTGAGGTCGTAGCAGACGCGGCAGATGCCGGGGACTTCGTGGGTGATGCGGTCGGTCATGCGCTTCAAGAGCGCCCAATCCAGCTCGGGTACCTCGGCGGTCATGACGTCCACGGTGTTGATAGCGCGGATGATGGCCGGCCACTCGTAGGCGCGCACTCCGTCGCGCACGCCGGTGGCGCGCATGTCGGGCACCACGGCGAAGTACTGCCAGGCGCCCACGTTCGCCGCTTCCATTTCCTCGCGGACGATGGCGTCGGCCTCGCGCAGGGCTTCCAGGCGATCGCGGGTGATGGCGCCCAGGCAGCGCACGCCCAAGCCCGGGCCCGGGAAGGGCTGGCGCTCGACCATGTTCTCGGGCAGTCCCAGCTCGCGGCCGACGACGCGCACCTCGTCCTTGTACAGCAGCTTCACGGGCTCCACCAGGTCGAATTGCAAATCCTCCGGCAGGCCGCCGACGTTGTGGTGGGCCTTCACGCCGTCCTTCGATTCCAGAATGTCGGGGTAGATGGTGCCCTGGGCGAGGAAATCAACCTCGTCGCCCACCTTGCGGGCCTCCTCTTCGAACACGCGGATGAACTCGCCGCCGATGATCTTGCGCTTGGTCTCGGGCTCGTCCACGTCAGCCAGAAGGTCCAGGAAGCGGTCGGTGGCGTCCACGTACACCAAATTCGCGTCCATCTGGTTCTGGAACACGTCGATGACCTGCTCGGACTCGCCCTTGCGCATGAGCCCGTGGTTCACGTGCACGCACACGAGGTTCTTCCCGATGGCCTTGATGAGCAGTGCCGCCACCACCGAGGAATCCACGCCGCCGGACAGCGCCAGCAGCACCTTCTTGTCGCCCACCTGCTCGCGAATGGCGGCAACCTGTTCGTCGATGAACGCTTGTGCCAGCTCGGGGGTGGTGATGCGCTCCATGTCGTCGGGGCGAACGTTCTCGTCCATTGAGACCTCCTCGGTTTCAGTGCGGCTTTTCCGATGGCGAAATTATAGCGCACGAAAAGCAGCTAGGCGCTTCTTCCCGAATGGCGCGTCCGGACTCTTCCCCAAGGGCAGATTTGACGGGGCCGTGACGGGGCCGTGACGGGTGCGACGTGACGGTGGGGCAGCGCGTCTCTGCTCGGCATAATGGAGGGCGTCAAGCGTCAATAAGGAAAACGCGAGCAAGCGGGAGGGCAACGCATCGCCCGCATCGGCGAGGGGAAGGAGGCGCGCGTGGCGGTTTTGGAATTGGCGCTCATCGTGCTGGCCTGCGTGATCGGGTCGGCGGTGCTGTGCCAGATCGTGTCGCGGCTGTCGCTGCCGCTTGTGCAAATTGCCGTCGGCGCGGTGGTGGCCCTGGTCGTTCCAGCCGTCCACGACGTGAGCATCTCCTCCGAGTTGTTCCTCGTGCTGTTCATCGCTCCGCTGTTGTTCAACGAGGCCCGCGAGACGAACCCTCGCGACCTGTGGGAGAACAAGGGCTCCATCCTGTCGCTGGCCGTGGGACTCGTGCTGCTCACGGTGCTCGTGGTGGGCTTCGTGCTGAACTGGTTCGTGCCCTCTATCCCGTTGGCTGCCGCCTTCGCCTGCGCCGCCGCCCTGGCCCCCACCGATGCCGCCGCTGTGGGCGCGCTCGCGTCGTCGGTCAGCCTGAAGAGGCGTCAGTGGACACTGCTCTCCGGCGAGTCGCTCATCAACGACGCATCCGGTGTGGTGGCCTTCCAGTTCGCCAGCGCCGCCGCCCTCACCGGCGCCTTCTCGGCTCTCGACGCCGCCGAGGAGTTTGGCCGCCTGTTCCTCGGTGGCATTGCGGCCGGCGTGGTCGTGGGCGTCGTGGGGCTGTACTCCATGCGTGCGCTGCGGCGCGGCGGCTACGAGAGCACCACCATCAATGTGCTCTACGAGGTGTTCTCGCCGTTTTTCGTGTATCTGTTCGCCGAATGGCTCGGCACCTCCGGCATTCTGGCCGTGGTGGCCGCCGGCCTCATCATGGCCGACCGCTCCCAGCGCCTCACCTCCGCTTCCATCGCCCAGCGCCAGCTGGTGTCCCGCAGCTTCTGGCGCATCATCGTGTTCCTCGTCAACTCGGTGGTATTCGTTCTTCTGGGCATGCAGCTGCCCCAGGCCTTCACGCCAGCCATCGCCGACCACTTCTCGCTGCCGTTCCTTTTGGGCGTGGTGGCCCTGGTCACAGCGCTCATCGTGGGGTGCCGCTTCGGGTGGGTGCTCGTCATGGAGGAGGTCTATCGCGTCGGCCGTCGTCGCAGCCGCAGGCGCACGTTGCGGAAGAAGGCGTCGAAGGTGGAAACGGTGGAGACGAACCAGCCTTCGCCCACGCCGCATCTGCGCCATCGCCGTCCCCATTGGCGCGAGCGCATCGGAAGCCTGTTGAAGAACGCGCTGGTGCTTACCGTGGGCGGTTCGAAGGGCGCCGTCACCCTTTCCATCATCTTCCCCCTGCCGCTCACGATGCCCGACGGCACGACGCCCTTTCCCGAGCGCGATCTTATCGTGTTCCTCACGGCGAGCGTCATTCTGTGCACGTTGCTTCTAGCCGATGGGCTGCTGCCGCTGCTCTCGCCGCGTGCGGCGGAAGCTTCCAACGAACAGGAGCTGTCTCGCGCTGCCATCCGGGTGCTGGAAGGTACCTTGCGCGAGCTGCAGGCCATGCTGGCCTCCGACGAAAACGCCCAGTACGACCCGGCTTTGCGCCTGACCATCGCTCACTACCGGGTGCGCCTGGCCCGCGCGCGCGAGTCGGTGGACGATACGTGCAGCCAGCAGATCGGCGCTCTGGCGACCCAGGTGCGCGAGGTGCAGGAGAAGGCCGCTGGCGCCATCCACGAGAAGGGCGGCTACGACAACGGCACGCGAGCGCCCTACGACGCCATGCTGCGCGAGGTGCGTCGCTCGCTGGGCTACGACGGCGCCGACGTGAACGTGGGCTCGCGGTTCTCCACCTTGCGCGGCCGGGCGCGGCTTCTGTGGCAGCGCACGAAGCCGTCGGAGGTGGAAAGCGACCAGGACGAGCGCGTCTACTACGATACCTGCCTGTTCGCCATCGAGCTGGAGCATGCGGCCATTGACTATTTGCAGGACGTCGTCGACCAGCACGATGGACGCCAGGCGGCGGCCCAGCTTCTGCTGGAAGAGCATCGCATGGTGTTGAACTCGCTATGGAACCGCATCAATCACGGCCAGGACGTGAAGCAGCAGGATCGCCCCGACATCACGCTGACCCACCACCAGACGCTTCCCGACGGCATGCAGCCCCTGTTCGGGGGCCAGTTCGCCGAGGCCGCCCGCTACGCCGACGAGGTGGACGCCGACGCCCTTTCCATCGAGCTCGACCAAATCCGGCACTTGCAGGATCACGGGGAAATCTCCCTGCCCGTCGCCAACGAGCTGCGCCAACGCGTCTACGTCCTGCAGATGAGCCTGGGGGAGTAGCGTGTTCGGAGGCCGGAAATGCACTCAATGAGTGCAGTACAGGGCAAGAATGCGCACTCAGTGAGTGCAGCAATTTCGCGGATTTCGGAAATCCTTAGGTAAATGCCACTTCGACCCCGTAATGGTCGATGCGCTCGAGGGCCCTCTGCCATTACGGGTCTGAAGTGGCAGAAAAATGCCAGTTGAGGGCAGCTATGGCAGAGGGGGGAAATCCGGCCCTGCCATTTCTGGGTCGAACTGGCATTTCCCCCTCGCTTTCGCGAAAAAGCAGGTAGGGGGTCTCGCCGCGGTGCTACCCCGCATCCAGCGCGCGCACGGACTTCGGGAGGTACAACGCGAGGCCCAGAACCAGGCAGGCCAGGCCGTCTATAATGAAGAACGGGGCGACGCCCATGGCTTCGGCCAGCACGCCACCGATGGCGATGCCTACTGGGGTGGCCAGCCCCATGGCGGCGGTGAGCAAGCCCATGGCGCGGCCCATCTTATCGTCGGGCACGTTGCGTTGGGTGAGCGTCATGGTGGGGCCGTTGAACCAAGCGCAGGCCACGGCCATCACAGCCACCAGCCCGATAAAGGCCGGGAAGGCGTCGGGTGGCAGAAGCCCGCAGACCACGGTGGCCACGCCCACGACCACGGCTGCCACGGCGATGAGCCCCGCGAGGCGCTTGCCGCCGCCCCAAGCGATAAGGATGCCCGACCCCACGAGCATGCCCACCCCGAAGGCCGCCTCGGCGAGGGAGGCTGCATAGCCATCGCCGCCGAAGTGCTGGTAGGTCATGAGCGGGAACACCGCCGACAGCGGCCCGAAGATCATCATGCCGATGGTAACGCCGCCGATCAGCAGCACAAGTCCGCGCGTTTTCGCAATGGCGCGCCAGCCGTCGCGCAAGTTCGCCAGCACGTGCTGCTCCTTCGCCGTTGCGTCTACCACCGTGGGAATCTTCGCCAGGGCCAGACCCAGAACGGCCACGCAGGCACCGGCGAAATCGAGGAACATCACCGAGGAGAACCCGAGGGTGGTGTATAAGAAGATGCCGAAGGCCGGCGCTCCGATGGAGGCGACCGAGGCCAGCAGCTGATCCAGGGTGTTGATGCGCAGCAGGTGCTTGTCGGGCACGAGCATGGGCATGGCCGCCATCATGGCCGGACTGTGGAAGGCTTGGCCCACCGCCCGTGCGATGCAAACGGCAAGCAAAAGCGGAATGGACACATCGCCAGCCAGAATAAGCAGTCCCGCCATCAGTGAGATGATGCCCACGGCTCCGTCGGCTGCGATCATGATGAGCTTGCGGTTGTGCTTGTCGGCCACGATGCCTCCGAAGGGCGAGATGAGTCCGACAGGCAGCATGACGGCAATGTTCATGGCCGCCAGCATAAGGGCGCTGCCGGTGCTCTCGGTGACGTACCACACCACTGCGTAACCGGCGGCGTAACTCGTTATCATGGAGGCAGCCTGACCGGCCCAGATGAACGCAATGATGGCAAGCCAGTTCTTCGGCAGCGACAGGCCGGCGGCACTCAGGGGCGGCGTGGGGGCGGTGTCGGTGCCCTCTTCAGCGACGGTGCGGGAATGCGGGGACAATTCAGTCACGGGAATCTCCTTCGGGATATAGAGGCGATGCGCGGAAAGGGCGGATCCTTTTTAGAGTGCAGTTGCAGATGGGGTTGCGCCAGCGATTTCGAGTTGCAAAGGGCGGCGCGGAGAAAAACGGCGCAACAAGAAGTTGCCCGCACGGGGCAACCAGACGCTCTCGTTCGCGAGCGATTTCTGTTAGCGCGCCAGCAGTCCCGCCATCAAAACACCTTGCCTTGGTCGATTCCTGTGGCGCCCAGTGTATCCTGTGGCGCCCAGTGTAAGAGAGCATTTTATGCTTGTCAATCCGACTACGATGCGCGGGGGATTCACGCGATGGCATCCTCGCTCGCTATACTGGGCTTGATGCAAGATACGAAAGGGGCGCGGCATGGTGGAACTGACGAAAGAGAATTTCGATGCGCGGGTGACCAATGCGGAAGGAACGGTGCTGGTTGATTTCTGGAGCCCAGGTTGCGGTCCGTGTCGAGCCATGGAGCCCGTGCTGGAAGCTGTGGCCGCGCGGCATCCCGAGGTGCGCTTCGCGAAGCTGAACGCGGCGGAGCACCCCGACATCGCCTGGGCCTTCAAGGTGGTGAGCGTGCCCACCCTCGTGCTCTTTCGCGACGGGGTGCCCGTAGACGACATCGTCGGCGCGGTACCCGCCCAGCGCATCGAGGATCTTCTGGCTAAGGGCGGCCGCGAAGGGGGAGGAGCCTGATGGGCAAGAAGGCAGAGGCGCTCCACAAGTCGCTTACCGGGCAAGGGCTGGCGAGCCGCGCGACGGGCTCCTCGCTCGTGCATAAGGTGGCGGGACGCCAGGCGAAGACCCAGGAAGTGCCCGTTCGAGGACCGGATTTCGAGGCGTCCCAGCAAAAGGGGCACGCCTGTCGGCAAAAGCTGCCTCGCAGCAATCTGGGGAAGTGGGAGGTGCGTCCCGACCGCGGCGAGGCGGTCGATCTCATCTTCCAGCAGGATGCCGATCGGCTGTCCTTCCTCGTGCCCGAGCGCCATCGCCGCATGGCTGCCTCGCCGTTCGCCTTCTTCCGCGGCGCGGCCCTTCCCATGGCCGCCGACTTGTCCACCCTGCCCACTACGGGGCTTTTGGTGCAGGCGTGCGGCGATGCCCATATCGCGAACTTCGGCGGGTACCGCTCTCCAGAGTCGCACCTCGTGTTCGATTTGAACGATTTCGACGAGACCACCCGCGGCCCTTGGGAATGGGACGTGGAGCGCCTGGTGGCCAGCGTCGCCATTTGCGGACGCACGCGCGGCTTCGGCGACAAATGGTGCCGCGAGGCCGTGCGTCTGGCGGCCCAAAGCTATCGGGAGTCCCTGGCATACTTCGCCACGCTGGGATCCTTCGACGTGTGGCGGGCCTACCTCGATGTGGCCGAGGTGCTCCAGGGCCTGGCCGACAAGGTGTCCAAGGACGATCGGCGCCAGGTGGCCGCCGATTTGGAACGGGCTTTCTCCAAGACCAACGAGCGGGCGTTCGAGAAACTGGTGCGTATGGAAGACGGCCAACCCCAGATGGTCTACGATCCGCCGGATATCGTGCCGCTCAGCCATTTCCTCTCCCCGGACAACCAGCGGCGCGTCCAGCGCAGCCTGGCGCGCATGCTCGACGACTACCGCGCAACGGTGAGGCCGCCCTACCAGGAGCTGCTGAAGAACTACCGGCTCATCGGCGCGGCGCAAAAGGTGGTGGGCGTGGGCAGCGTGGGCACCCGCTGCTGGGTGGCGGCGTTCTCAGGCAATCAGATGGCCGACCCGCTGGTGCTCCAAATAAAGGAAGCGAACGCATCGGTGCTCGAGCGGTTCTGCGGGCGGAGTCCCTATCTTTCCCACGGTGAGCGCGTGGTGGCGGGGCAGCGCCTCATGCAGACGACGAGCGGGGTGCTGCTCGGCTGGACCCACGCCCGGGACGAGCGCGGGCGCCGGCGCGACTACTACGTGCGGCAATTGTGGAATTGGAAGATGTCAGTCGACTTGGACCACGCCAGCGCCGATGAGCTGGAGATTTACAGCCAGCTGTGTGCGTGGGTTCTCGCTCGCGCCCATGCTCGCACGGGAGACCGCGTGGCCATGGCTTCTTACCTGGGAATGTCGGACAAGTTCGACACGTCCATGGTGTCGTTCGCGCTGGCCTACGCCGATCAGAACGAGTCCGACTTCGAGCAGTTTCTGAAGCGCATCAAGGCAAGCTGAGCGTGCGGGCGGCGGCAAAGGAACGAGGCGTACGCGGCGTTTCGGCCGGCTGTGCGGCCGTGGCGCATCCTGAAGTGCGTCGGTCCTTTCGGCCCGCGCGGCGCAGGTTGGGAAATTGTTGACAAAACGGTACTCCCTCCAGTCGGTTTCGGGAGGGCTGACAAGGGGCGGAGTGCTATCATAGGGCTCGTCTCGCGCGGACGGCGTCACGGGCCGTCGCTTCGGACGCATGAGGGGCTGAGGAAAAGGAAGGTTCTATGGTGTCTTTGAGCCGCCTCTTTCACAAGACGGAGGAGCTTGATACGAAAACGGCCGCCGTGCCGACTTCGGCCGCGCCGGCTTGCGCTCAGACGGCCGAGGCTAAGACAGCGTCCGTTGAGCTTCCGCAAGAGTTTCTCGACAAATTCCCCGGAGGCATGTTTCGTTACAAAGCGGAGAGCGCCGGTGTGATCGATCGGGCGAGCTCGGGGCTCGTGCGTCTCTTCGGCTGCTCGGACGCCGAGCAGTTCCGCGCGCTTACAGGCAACACGTTCAAAGGCATCGTGCATCCCGACGATTGGGAATGGGTGAGCGCGTCCATCAGCGAGCAAATGGAGCACGGTGACAGCGATTACGTGCGCTATCGCATCATTCGCGCCGACGGCGAGGTGCGTTGGGTGGACGACTGGGGCCATTTGGTGGAAGACGCCTCCGGCGCGCGCTGGTTCTACGCGACGCTTATGGACGCGACCGAGCGCGTGCGCGAGAAGGAAGAGCTGCGGCGGGCGAACGAGCGGCTGGAGATCATCACGGCGCTCTCGAACGACGTGCTCTTCGATATCGAGTGCGGTACGGGCGCGGCCCATGTGTACGGCGATTTCGAGGGCCGTTTCGGCCGGCCTCCCGAGCAGAAGGATTTTGTGGTGAGCCGACGCTGCCAGAAGCCGTGCGAGCTGACCATCACGTCTCATGACCTCACACCGCTCATGGCGCAGATCGGCGAGAACTCGCTTGTCGATTTCGAGACCTCGACGTCGGGCGCCGATGGGGATCCGGTGTGGTACCGCTATCAGTCGGTCGTCCTTTACGATGAGGAGGGTGGTCCGGTGCGCCACGTGGGGCGTCTGCTGGACACGAGTGAGGCGGCCATGCGCGAGAGCCAGTTCCGGCGCAAGGCCGAGCGCGACAGCCTCACGGGGCTTTACAATCGCGCTGCCGCCCTCGACCGCATCGAGACGGCGTTGCGTACCGAGAGCCGTCCTTGCACGCTTATCGTGGTCGATGTGGACGATTTCAAGGCTGTGAACGATTCCTACGGGCACCCCGAGGGCGATTACGTTTTGAAGAGGCTGGCCATCTTCCTGTCCCAGGTCATGCGCAAGGAGGACATCGTGGCCCGCATCGGCGGCGGCGAGTTCCTCATCTTCGCTCCGGGACTGGGCTCGGGCCCTGCCGCCGATCGCGTGCTGGAGCATTTGGCCCGCGGGCCCTTTGCCGGTCAGCGCGCTACCGACGAGGTGACCGATACGGCCTATCACGCGGCGCCCACCATCAGCGTGGGCGCGGCCTGCTGCCTTACGCCGCCTATGCCCTTCGATGTGCTCTACGCAGCGGCTGATAGCACGCTGTACCAGGTGAAAGAGGCGGGGAAGGCCCAATATCTGCTGACGGTCATCGGCTAGTGAGTCTCTCTGCGGGCGGGGCTGCCCGGTATTCCGATTCGCTCAGGCAGTCCTCGCTTTGCGAAACAGCCCACTGGGCTGTTTCGGTCGCTGCGGAACTCGCTCGGTCGGAACACCGGACATCCCCTCGTGAGGCTTTACCCGGCTTTCTGCAGCAACGGGCCGTCGCAGCGGATGGTGCGACGCGTGTCCGCCGTGCTCAGAAGGCGTGCCAGCTCTTCCACGGAGCGCGGGAAGTGGCAGGGATCCAGGTCGCACTGGGCGAAAAAGCGGTGCTCGACCATCGATTCCAGAAACGAGCGAAGCGGGTCGTAGAACCCGTCGATATTCAATAGGAAGCACTCGTGCGGCCCCATATCTAGGCGCACGCGGGTGAATATTTCCGAGATTTCCTCGAGCGTGCCCACGCCTCCCGGCAGCGCCACGAACGCGTCGCCCAGCTCGATCATCTTCGCCTTGCGCTCGCCCATGGTGTCGCACACGATAAGCTCGGTCAGGTCGTGCTGGGCGACGCCGGCCTCGATGAAGAAAGCGGGTTCCACGCCGATGACGGGCGCCCCGCCCTCGATAGCGGCGCGCGACACGGCTCCCATGAGCCCGACCGAGCTGCCGCCGTACACAAGGGCGTGCCCCGCGCGGGCGATCCAGGCGCCCAGGTTGCGGGCGGCTTCTTCGAAATGCGGATTGTCGCCGAAGTTCGACCCGCAGTACACGGTGATGTTCATGGCTCTCTCCTCTGCGGTGGGTTTAATCTGTTCGGAGAAAGTCCCAAGCATAGCACCACCCTTGCCCGGGAGCAAATCGATCCGAGGGTGCGGACGGCGTAACGGCGACGGTCGCGCGAGACGCCAAATCGCCAAATGCGCGAGCCGCCAAGCTCCTTTGCCAACGCGTTCCGCGTGGCTTACAGCTCCCATTCACTTCGCTTACTTTGCTGTCACCTTTGCTGCATCGCCTTCGTCTGTCCCCTATGCTGGCATTGCGGACACACGGAGACGGCAGACGAGCAAATTGAGGATGACGAAGATGGGCGCAGTAAAACACTTTCTGGGGAACTACAGCGAAAACTTCGCGGCGGCGCTGGTGCTGTGGCCGGCGCTCTCGTTCTTGCTCACGCTTCCTATTTTGGCCTATCTCTACCATCGCGACGGGCGGCTGCGCTTCGGCACGTTTGTGGGGGCCTACCTTACGGTGCTCTATGTCTGTGGTCTCGGCTGCTTCACGCTGTACCCGCTGCCCTCGGGCGACGCGGGCTTGGGCATCACCTACGGCGTCGCCCCCAACTTCAACCCGATGAACTTCGCGAATGACATTGCGAAAGACGGTTTGAAGGCGGTGTTCCAACTCGCCTTCAACGTGGCGTTCTTCATGCCGCTGGGCTTTATCGCCGGCCGTCTTCTTCGGCTGAAGTTTCTGCCTTCGGTGCTGCTGGGTATGACTGCTTCCCTGCTCATCGAGACGGCCCAGCTCACGGGCTTGTTCGGCATCTACCCGTACGCCTACCGCTGCTGTGATGTGGATGACGTGATCACCAACACGTTGGGCGCCGCTCTCGGCTGGGCGTGCGCATGGCTGCTCGGGCGAGTGGTGCCGCCGGGAAAGCTGGCGAGCGAGGAGCCGACTGATCAGCCCGGATTCGTGCGTCGCTGCGTGGCGCTGTGGATCGATTTAGTCATCGTGTGGCTGGTGGCCGTGGTGCCCTACGGCGTGGTGGCCGTGGGATTCGAGGTGGCCGGTCTTGAGCCGTTTGCCCTGCCGGGCATGACCGCCGGTCAGACAGGTGCCATCCTCATAGATGGTGTGGCCCTGATTGCTCTCGCCGTAGTAGAGGTCGTTATCCCCTGGCTTCACGACGGGTCCACTCCGGGAGGCTCGTTCGTGCGCATGACCTTCGAGACGCATCCCCGCACGACGGGCTACCGTGTGCTGTTCTACGCAGCCCGTTCGGCGACGCTGGCGCTCGCCTTTCTCTGGGTTCCGTGGATGGCGGTTATCCTGTTCGTTTTCTACCTGGTGAAACGGGAGATGCCCTACGATCTGATTCCCTAGGCGCTCTTCCAGAAATCCTGTATGAGGGCCTGGCGGTTCTCGCACTCCGTCTTCTGCAGCAGGCGGTGCACGTACACCTTCACGGTGCTCGGCGCAATGGTGAGCGCCGCTCGATTGCGTTCGCCAACGAAATCGCAGATGAGCAACAAGAAGAAGGTGAGACACGCGTCGCCGATGAGAATGGTGACCACCGACCGTGCGAGGAGGTAGCTCGCGTCGGCCGCCCCACTGCTGGTCAGCACGGCGGCAGCGATGCTGTCCTGCTGCGGCGAGTTCAACGACGCGCTGGCCACCTACATTCTGCAGAATCGCGAGGCTGTGCTCGAGCGCAACCGTGAGATCGTGTTCCGTAATATGGCCATCGCCCAGGAGTGGATCGACAGCGAGCCGCGTGTGACCTGGCAGGCGCCCAAGGGCGTGTCAGTGGCCTACATCCAGTGGGATATTCCCATGGACGACGAGGAGTTCTGCATCAAGCTGCTGAAGGAAGAGGGCGTGCTGCTCGTGCCCGGCAACCGCTTCGAGCTCCCCGGCGGCGCGCGTCTGGGCTACTGCGCGCCCGAACCGGTGCTGCGCGAGGGCCTCGCGCGTCTCGGCCGAGCCCTGCGTCAGTTCGACTAGCCACCTTTGTGCTCGCCGTGGCTGGTCGGGTCGATGCGGCCAGTGCGCGATGGTCGCCATTTCACTTCCTCCGAAACGTCTGCCTTAACCTTCGTTTCCGGAGCTGACGATTGGGGCCGCCCCTCCTATCTCGGGGCGGCCCTTTGTGCAAAATAGGGTACTTCTCGTAGTCTTTCGAGCGAAAAGCTGGGAATTATGCAGATACCACCTGGGGAAACGCTTGGGAAGAGACGGGAAGGCCCGCGAGAAATTACGAGAAGTGCCCGGTTTTGCTCATTTCAACGAAAGAGGCGGCTCTTAACATGAGAGCGCCGGGCGGTTTGCGGGGCGCTTGGCCCCTTCGCGGGCGCGAAACCCAGTGGCAACGGAAGCCGTGCCATAATGGGCGGCGACCGATTCCCGCGATGATTCGAGGTTTCCGTGAGCGATCCCAAGACCGTGCCCACCATGGGCGCCCCCGATGCGTCCGATGCCGTCTACGATGCCCGTACATTGGGTGCGCCGAAGATGACCGTCTTCGGCATCCAGCACATGTTCGCCATGTTCGGCGCCACCATCTTGGTGCCGACGCTTACCGGGCTCTCGGTTTCGGCCACGTTGCTGTTCGCGGGCTTGGGCACGCTGCTGTTCCATTTCCTTGCGAAGGGGAAAGTGCCGGCGTTCCTCGGATCGTCGTTTGCGTTCATTGCGGGGTACGCGGCCATCGCGCCCAACGGGGAAGCGCACCTTCTACCCTATGCTTGCCTGGGCGTGGCCTGCGCGGGGCTTTTGTACTTGGTGGTGTCGGCGCTGTTCAAGGCGTTCGGTCCGCAGCGCATCATGCGGTTCTTTCCGCCGGTGGTCACGGGCCCCATCGTCATCTGCATCGGGCTTATTCTGGCAAGCTCGGCCATTGCCAACTGCGAGACGAACTGGCCTATCGCGCTCGTGGCTATCATCATTATCGTCATTAGCAACATCTGGGGCCGCGGCATGATCCGCATCATTCCCATCCTTCTCGGTGTTGTGGGCTCCTATCTGGCCGCGGCCATCGGGGGCATCGTCGATTTTACGCCGGTGGTCGAGGCGCCTTGGATCGGTTTGCCGGTGCTGTGGGACAACACGGTGTTCGCACTGTTCGGCCCCAGCTTCGACGCGGGGCTTGCCATCACGGCCATCATCACCATCATGCCCTTGGCCTTCGCCACCATCATCGAGCACATCGGCGACATGTCGGCCATCAGCTCTACCTGCAATCGCAATTTCATCGCCGAGCCGGGGCTGCACCGCACGCTGCTCGGCGACGGCCTGGCCACTATCGTGGCGTCGCTGTTCGGCGCGCCGGCTAACACCACCTACGGCGAGAACACCGGCGTGCTCGCCCTCACCCGTGTCTTCGACCCGCGCGTGGTGCGCATCGCCGCTGGGTTCGCCATTTTGCTGTCGTTCTGCCCGAAGTTCGCGGCGGTCATCTCCTGCATGCCGGCGTGCGTGATCGGCGGCGTGTCGCTGGTGCTGTACGGCATGATCTCGGCGGTGGGCATCCGCAACCTCGTGGAGAACCACGTGGACTTCATGCTGAGCCGCAACGTGCTGATCACGGCGCTCATCTTGGTGCTCTCGCTCGGCATCGCCTACAGCGCCGCTGGTGCTATCACTTTCGAGGTGGGCGGCGTGACGGTGGCGCTCTCGGGCTTGGCCGTGGGTTCGGTGGTGGGCATCGTGCTGAACATCATCCTGCCGGGCAAGGCCGACTTCGACGCCTGGGATGGAGGCCTCGCCGCCGAGGCCGAAGCCGACGACGTGCCGCTGCCCCTGGAAGCGGAAGTGACCAACCTGCCCATTCGGGAGCAGAGGAGAGGATAGGGAAGATCAGGGCGGTCAATCGGCTGCCCGGTCGATCTGCTGTCCGCTCAATCGGCTGCCCGGTCGATCTGCATCCTACTTTCGGGCGAAAAATTCGAGTTGTTAGAGCTTTGCTTCACGTATTTCTGCGGAGGTTGGGGCTTCGAAGAGGTTTTCCCTGCATAGGCGTAGCGCCATGGCTGCGATTTGCGATTTTTGCGACGCTCTTTTCTGCTGCAAAGTCTAACAACTCAAAATTCTGAGCTAAAAATGTCGCTGATATTGCCTGGGAGTGTCCGAAAATCGCTTTCGCTTTTTCTTATTCGTGCGCGGGGAGCCACTTCTGAAGGACGACGGCCTCGTTCTCTTTTTCGTCGCGGGCGGCGTATATCAGGGTGACACGCGGGTATTTGGCCATTTCGGGGCTGGACAGCTTCTTCGCGAACTTTAGCGCCTCGGGGTTCGCGTCCAGCTCCGCCACATACTTTTCTTGGAAAGTGGCCCAATGGGATGGGTCGTGGCCGAAGGCCTTCCGCAATTCGGTTGAGGGCGCAAGGAACTTCGCCCATTCATCGTAGTGCACCCGGGCCTTGGTGAGGCCGCGGGGCCACAGCCGGTCGACGAGCACCCGGTACCCGTCGCTTTCTTCGTAAGGTTCGTACACGCGCTTGATGGCTATCTTCATGAGAACGCCTCCTTGGGGCATGGTAGATAATGAGCAGGACACAGTAAGCTCACCTGCGATTATCGTGCGCCATGCCCATCGTCGGCACCTGGCGCGTCTCCTGTAAGCAAAGCGCCCCTGCCTCGTTACGAAGCAGGGGCGCTTCCCGAGGGTTGATTCGACTTTGCCTGTAGTGCGCGCGAGTCGCAGGGTGCCAATCTGGCAAGTTTTCGGCGTTGTTCGACGTATTTCGCACCCCGGAGGTTCAAGTAGCTGCGAGGTCTTCCTCCAGGTATGTTTCCGACCTGGGAAAACGTAGTGCAGGCCATAATGCGTATCCCTTGCTGCGTCCCCTGATGTCGAAAACCGCCGAAAACTTGCCAGATTTGCCGATTGTTTTTGCGCGGATGCCCTGCGAACGTCTCCTGAGGCATCCGAATGAGGGTGTCTGACGCTGCGGATGTCGATTCGTGGCTGAAGGTGGCGCGAGGTGAGTGGCGGCTCGCGGTACAATGGCGTCGTTCAATGGGAAAAGGAGGAACGCCATGACCGTGCTGTTCGTGAATGCCTGCCTGCGCGGAGACGAGTCGCGCACGCTTACGCTGTGCCGCGAGTATCTGGAAGGTATCGAGGACGTGAAGGAAGTGAACCTGTCCGAGATGCGCCTCGAGCCCTACTACGGCGACTCGGCGGCCTATCGCGCCCAGTTGGAGGCCAAGGGCCTGTTCGACGCCTGCGTGAGCGCGGCGCACTGCCGGTCATCAACGAGAACGACACGGTCTCCACGGATGAGATCGTCATCGGCGCTCCCTACTGGGATCTGTCGTTCCCGGCAGCGCTGAAGATATACATCGAGCACGCGGCCGTTATGGGCATGACCTTCCACTACACGGAGGAGGGACGCTGCGAGGGGTTGTGCCGCGCCAAGCACCTCACCTACATCACCACGGGCGGCGGTCAGGTGAGCGCCATGAACTACGGCTACGAGTACCTCTGCGGCATCGCCAGCATGTTCGGCATTCCCGAGACGCGCTTCGCCGCCGCCGAAAACTTGGACGTGGTGGGCGCCGATATCGAGGCGAACCTGAATGAGGCTCGCAAGGTGCTCAGCCGTCTGAAGGCGACGCGGTAGGGAAGAGACGCTATCGCGCGATGCGAGTGAGCAGATCCACCTTGCTGCGGACAGCGTCGACGATAGTGGCCACGCGTCGCTCGGGAATATTGGGATTCTGGGAGAGGATCGCGCCCACTTCCTCGGGGTAGCCGTCCAGCATGACCGGGTCGAACCAGTCGAAATAGCCGTCGAACAGGCGCAGCTGGTCGACCGGCTTCATGCCGTTCATTTTGAAGGGCTTGGCCATATACAGGAAATCGCCGGGCACTTCCAGGAACTCCGCGTCGGACCACAAGCACGATCCGGAGTCGAACACCGGCGCGATGCCCGTCACCTCAAGCGTCTCCACGTTGCGGATGATGCCGAAGTTGCGGTAGTGACGGTCGCGGTTGGCCAGCACGAAGTCGCCGGCGAACATCTTGGCCAGCGAGGTCATGGTGGCGTCGGCGTCAAGCCCCAGATCCTCCAGGTGCTTCACGTAGAAGCGCAGATCGGACAAGTTGTTCGGCTGTTTCACGTTGCGGATGACGTCCCAGGCGGCCACCAGTTCCTCGTCGGGCCCCAGCAGGTTCGGGCAGGCAGAGTACACCCGGCGTCCGTCCTCGAACAGCGTATAGGGAGTGAACTCGCCGGGTTCCATCAACCGACGGTGCAACGCCGTAGCGGCCACCTCGTTGTAGGGCTCCTGATTCACGAAGCCCACTCCTGACTTCAGCAGCACGCGCTCGCCGTTTACGATCTTCCACTTCTTCAGAAGGTCGCCTCCCAAGGTGCTGTTGGGGGAGGACAGGCTTACCGTGCGGTAGTCCGGCGCATCGGGGGAAGACCCCGCTAAGTCCTGGCCCAAGGTGAGAAATCCCAGGTCATCAGAGAAGTCGTTGTCGAAGAAGTTGACGGCGTCCCACGAGGCGGGATCGTCCTCGTCGTTCAGCCAGTAGCGGTCGGAAAGCGACAGCCCGAAGCTCTTCTCGGCGAGCACCAGCGTGCTTTCCAGCTGCAGGTTCTCCAGAAGACGTTTGACATGCGCACGGGAAGCAGGGATGGCGCGGTGGCGCCACCAGTAGTTCAACTCGGCCTTGGAAATGTCGCCCCGGCGATCGACGAACCCGAACGGCGCCGCCTCGGGGGCGAACACCTCGCGGATGCGCACGGCCTTGTGGTCACCCAGGTCGTAGTCGAACGACAACACGGGCGTGTTTTTGTTCATGAGCACGTAATGGGCAAGGGTCACGAGGTTCACCGCCTTTCGGAGCATGGGGCGCCGCGACTTGGGACGCGGGACGTTGGGGCTGAGGGTTCGGCGTTGAGCCCATTATACGGGAAACCGTCGACCTATGCCGACCTACGCCGCTGCGGGTTCGATGGGGCGCGACCGTCCCACGCCGCTACGGATCCAATGGGGCACGCCGTCCTACGCAGCCGCAGGCTCAATAGACCGGTAGCAGCGGCGGCGCACGATGAAATAGGAGACGAGCATGGCCACGATCATGAACGACCAGGTGACCGGATAAATCACCATAAGGGTGTCCCAGGTGCCCGAAAGCGGGAACACCCAGGTCACCAGCGCCACGCGCAGCACGCAGGAACCGAGGATGGTGATGACCGCCGGCAGGGTGGACCAGCCCATGCCCCGCATGGCGCCGGCGGGCACTTCGTAGAAGGTGGTCAGGCAGTCAGGCAGCTCCACGAACCACAGTCGCACGAGACCGAAGCTGAGGGCGGCCGCGTCTGTGGTGAACAGCCCTAGCGCCCGGGTGCCCAACGCCGTGAACGTCACGCCCAAAATAAGCGACGAGGTGAACCCGAACAGTACGCACCAGCGGAAGATGGCCCGGCAGCGGTCGGCGTTCTTCGCGGCGAAGTTCTGGCCGGTAAAGGTGACGGCGGTCTGACCGAAGGCGTTCACAAAGAAGTAGGTGTAGTACTCGAAGTTCAACGTGGCCGCCGAGCCCGCGATGGCCGCCGAGCCGAAGCCGTTAATGGTCGCCTGAACGACGGTGTTGGAAAGCGAGAACACGGCGCCCTGAATGCCGGCGGGAATGCCGATGCGCAGGATGCCGGCCAGCTCGGGGCCGCAGATGCGCAGCTCGCGCAGGTGCAGGCGGAAGGGGCCTTCCTCGCGCATAAGGAACGCCACCACGATGACGGCGCTCAGGGCAGCGGCGATGACGGTGGCGATGCCGATGCCGGCGGTGCCCCAGCCGAACAGGCGCACGAAGGCGAGGTCGAGGACGAAGTTCACCACGACGGCGGCAGCGAGGGCGTACAGCGGCCGTTTCGCATCGCCGTGGGCCCGCAGTAGCGCCGACCCGAAGTTGTAGATGGTGAGAAACGGGATGGCGCAGAAGTAAAGCCGCACATAGGTGAGCGCGTCGGCGAGGGAGTCTTCGGGCATGCCGATGGCATCTAGCACCCAGGGGGCCAGGGCGAGCCCCGCCCCGCCCAGGACCACCCCGGCGATGAGTGAGAGCGCCATGGCCGTGTGGACGCTCTTCTTGATGCTGTGGAACTCGCCGGCACCCACATGCATGGCCACCACCACGTTGGCGCCGATGGAGAGCCCCACGAACAGGTTCACGAACATAGCCGTCACCGGGTTCACGCCGCCGATGCCCGCGAGCGAGAAGCTGCTGACGAACTGTCCGGCAATGGAGGCATCCGCCGAGTTCAGCAACTGCTGGAGGATGCTGCTCAGCGCCAGGGGAATGGCGAACCGCAGAATCTTGCCCGGCAAGGGGCCGTTGAGCATATCGATGCCGTTGTCGCGCTTATCGCGTCGATTTCGCTTAGGGCGGGTGGCCGGGCTGTTTGACTTGTCGAGCTCGTCGCGCCCATCGGGCCGACGCGCGTCCCTCTCATCCGATATGTCTCGCTGCAAAGATTCCATAACGAGCGAATCATAACGCGGCCGCCACGGCCGCGCCCCACGATTATGCCATCGGCGTGCGAGACGGCTGCAATGGGATTGTGACCGTTGAGCTGCTCGTTGCGAGGAGGATGCGGTTTGGTGTTACAGAGAAATATCGAAGGGCTTTCTCCCGCTAGTTTCTCTCGTAGCGGACGGAGCGGCCTTCGCCGACCTTAGTTACGAGTCCTTTCTCAACCAATGCATTCAGAGTTCTGATAGCCTTGCTTTTCGATAGCTGCGTCTTTTCGCTTATCTGGGATCGTGTGAGAGCAGAGCCCTTGGCGAGCACGGCAAGTATGGCTTCCTCGTCGAGTGTTACGTTCTCAAGCACTGTCACGGGAAGCATCACCGTAATCGAGCTATCGCGCAGAGCGAAAGAGGGCGATACTGTTTCATGGGCGTATTCGTCCAGGATGCGCGGGATGCCCGTACCGAACCGTTCTATATGTCCCAGTCGAAAGAAAACGTTCGCAAGGATTGGGTTGCGAGCCACTGAAGGGCCTCCTGCGAGGTAGAGCTCCTCTGTGATTCCGGCAGGCAGTCCTCCTGGCGAGGTTATTTCAATGCGATCGGCAAACATGCCCACTTTTATGTTGGCGCGAACGTCCCAGCAACGGTGGACAAGCGCATTGGCGATAGCCTCCCGAAAAGCCTCCCGCGGTACGAGCGTCTTCGCTATGCGCTCGAATCCGACGATTTCTTCGTAGGCGTAGTAGGTGTCGAACACTTCTAGCGTGCGTTGCATCTGCTCAAGAACCGACATGTGCTCGAACGTGTGCCGGGCGTTGATGATGTTGATGCTCTCGCCGAAGCGCGCAATATCAATGCCAGGGAAATGATTGCTATCGGCGAGAAGGGCGGCCGCGTTGCAGTATTCGCCGGAAGGTGTCATAAGCTCAAGCGAAATAAGGGAATTTTGATCGAGGGGTTTGAGCCCCAGTTTGGAGGCGAGCTCCTTCTCGAGATGGCCAAATGCGAGGTCCTGCTCTTTTGCGACGAGGGCGTCGAAGCTGACATGCTCACCCGTCAAGACGAGCCTGCCGTACTCAAGGCGGCTCACTTCGACGGTTGAAGTGTCGGTTCTACGATAGGCGCGTCCAGAGGAAAGATAGGGTTTATCGGGACCTTCATGCACCGTTAGCGTGACTGTTCTTGTGTCCCCTTCGATGGCCAACTCGAAACGAGGCACTGGATCGATTGAGTCGTTAATCGCGTGTTCGATGCGAAGGCAGGTGTCTTGCGGATCGGCCAGTCCGACGGGCGTGCCGTCGTCTGCGATGCCGAAAATGATCTTCCCCGTGCCGTAGTTGGCATAGGCGCTGACGGTCTTCAGGTAACTTTTCGACAGCTGTTGTTTAAACTCAAGAGTGGCTGTTTCGCGCATAGTGGCCGCCTTTACGTCTCATCGTTGCAAACATTATGCAACGAAAACAGTTTTCGTTTCAAGTGATTGCAACGAAAACAGGCAATTTGTGCCTATCGTCGCAGGGCGCGGGGCGTTTCGATGTCGTGATAAAAGGCGCCAGTCTTCCTCCTATAATCCGAAATGTCGTAAGAAACTGGGAGTTTATTGCGACATTTTCAAAAGAGTTACGCGCCACCTGCCTGAGTAACTTATCAGTTTTATGTCTAGCGCATTCAGTTAGCGCTTAGCTCGCAAGTCTGTTTTCCTTTCTGCAAGCCTCCATGCACTCGAGAACGATGGCTGCACCTTCACGAACCCAATCGCTGGCGTCAGCTGAATACGTGAGAGAGGTGGGCATGCCGAAGGGCTTTCCGTCGAGCTCTTCGAAGAGCACCACGTCGGCGCGGTCGGCGAACCAGTGGCGGTTTTCGGACAGCCCGCAAATATGCAGCCCATCGCCGTAGGTGGCGAAGGCCAGACCGCTCATGCCGTTGATAGGCTGCAGGCTGAAGTGCAGATCCAGATTGTCACCCAGCATGCGCTCGTAAAGATAGCGGATGCGGTCGTAATTGTGGGCATCGTTGATGATGATGGACGCGCCACTAAGGTCGTTGCGCGAAAGAGCGGGCCTGCTTGCCAAAGGGTTCGACGCCATCATGCTGATACTCATGCGGAAGGCCAAGCATGTTCTCGTTACCAGGTCGAGGGCGCTCGCTTCCTTTACGAGCGAGGCGAAAGGCGTGTAGTCGTAATCGAGCACGATGTCGGCCGTGCCATTGACGATGGGCTGGAAGATGGGATCCCGGTAATCGTGCTCGACGAAAGCAAAGGGCACGGATAGGCGCTCTTTGAGCTTGGCTGCGAACGAGGGCGTTGGATATTGAACAGCGATGCGAAGAGTGGCGTCGGGATCGCCCATCTCTCGGCACCGTGCCAGCGTCTCGTCGAGTCCGTCCAGCAGCGTTCGGGCGCCGTCGAGGAAAACGGCCCCTTTGTCGGTGAGTCGGTTGCCCGCTTTCCGATCGATGAGCGAAAAGCCCACGTCGCTTTCGAGCGCAGCAATATGGGTGCTTAGCGTTGATTGGGCGATGAACAACTCTTTGGCGGCTTCGGTGAAGCTTAAGTGGCGAGAGAAGACGACGAACTCTCGCAAGTACTCGGTTCTCATAGCGGACCTCCTCCCTTGCTTTTTGCATTATCGCATGTTGCGCAAAGCAGGAGCACGACGTCCGAGACGACGATATCGGATTTCACGAACAGCCATCATGAAACGTGATAGCGAATCGCGCATTTGCATTTAGCTATCGGCATGGCGCCAGCACACTATGGAGTCGTGCCGAAGGGCAACTAATGTAAGGAAAGGGGACAATCATGAACCTGAACAAAGGACTCAATCGTCGCAGCTTTTTGAAGGGCGCGGCTCTCATGGGCGGTGGCGCCGCTTTTGCCGGCATGGTTGGCTGCGCGCCCCAGACGCCCGCTTCTCAGGAGCTGAGCTCCACGGGCGATGATTCCTGGGACAAAGAAGTGGACGTGGTTATTGCGGGCGCCGGCGGCGGTGGTTTGGCCGCGGCCGTCGAGGCTTCGGCTGCCGGCAAGGAAGTAGTTGTGTGCGAGGTGATGAGCAGCGCCACGATGTCGAACTCGGCTCTGTGCGCCGGTATGATTCAAGGTGCCGTCACTGCCCTGCAAAAAGAGGCGGGTATCGAAGACTCGGTGGAGGAGTTCGACAAGTACTTGACGGCCGTGGCCGAGGGCTTCGAGAACCCCGAACTGCGCCGCCTCTATGCAGAGAAGTCCGGTGAGACCATCGATTGGCTGGCCGAGCAGGGCGCGGCTCTTTCCACTGAGCGCCTGTCG
>OGPR01000529.1_pt1 | contig 39456 bp, 29 predicted proteins | sample 1552981 | NCBI WGS metagenome assembly OGPR01 (sample SAMEA2580260, study PRJEB22360) | human gut metagenome | biome: human gut; feature: human-associated habitat; material: faeces | place: Denmark | collected 2008/2010 | reverse complement strand
ATCGCCGTGGTCTCCAAGCACGACACGTCCACCAACGCGAACGACCCGAACGAGTCCGAGCTGCACAACACGCTGGCGCACGCCATCGGCCGCACGAACGGCAACCCGCTGTTCGTGATCTCCCAGAAGACGCTCACCGGCCACGCGAAGGGCGGCGCCTGCATCTTCCAGGTCAACGGCCTGACGCAGCTGTTCAAGTCCGGCGTGATCCCGGCCAACGCCTCGCTCGACTGCGTGGACCCGAAGCTGGAGCGCGACGACCACATGGTGTGGCTCACCAAGCCGCTGCACGTCGGCCGCGTCAAGGCCGGCCTCGCCACCTCGCTCGGCTTCGGCCACGTGAGCGGTTTCGCCGCGATCGTGAACCCGGGCGCCTTCGAGGCGGCCGTGGCACACACCGCGGGTGAGGACGCACTGAACGCCTGGCGCGAGCGTGCGAACGCCCGTCTGGCTGCCGGCCAGCGTCACCTTGAGGAAGGCATGATGGGTCGCGCCGCGCTCTACGAGCCGATCGACAACCGTCGCTTCCGCGAGGATCACCGTGGCTACGACCACCACGAGGTCGAAAAGGCGATGCTCCTCAACCCGGACGCCCGCCTCGGTGCCGACGGCTACTACGAGGCCTGATATTCTCTGGCTCCCCTCGGTTGATGGGAGCCAGTAGCGCACCGGATCTCGGCTCCCCTCTTTGAGGGGGGCTCCCGCGAAGCGGGTGAGGGGAGTTTCCCCTGGAGCTTTCTCGCTGGCACAAACTCAGTGAGAGAAATATGCAGAACATACGAAAGCCCCTCCCTCGGAGTGGGCTTTCTGCGTTTCAAGGGGCTGATTTGGCATTCGCCGGAGGTCTACTTCCGTTTCAAGGGGCTGTTACCCAAGTAGACAAGGCGTAAAAACGGCGGAATGGCGTTGGCGTTATGCTGCGGATACTCGTGGTATGGAGGATGACCAGCCCCTTGAAACGGAAGTAGACCTCCGGAACGGTCAAAATCCGCCCCTCGAAACGGAGATAGACCTTCGGGGCGGGGCGCGGATGTTTTTTTTGGACGGCTAGGCAGCCAGCCCAAGATGTTTGCGGTATTGCGCGAGGTCATCCAGCATAGTGAATCTTTTCCCCCTGAAATGGAAATCAGGCCCCAATTCTGATGAGGTGTAGAGATTACGCGCGAAGCGGTACACAATAGGAAGCATGAATACTTGTGGTTTGGGGCATGACGTGGTGGATGTGGCCGCATTCGCCGAACAGTTGGCGGAGCCGGGGTCTCGCATGCGTGCGCTGTTCTCCGTGCGTGAGGTGCGGCAGGCATCCGACCGCGCGCGCCAGAAGAATGACGGGGAGGCCGTCCATCTGGCCGCCAAATGGGCGGGCAAGGAGGCGTTCCTCAAAGCCTGGTGCGATTATCTTGGCGATGCCCCCTATCCGTTCACGCTTGATAATTTCCCGTGGCCTGAAATCGAGATCTTGGACGATTCCCGTGGTGTGCCGCATGTGTCTCTGGGTAAGGGGGCGGCGTCAGTCTTCCAAACTGATTACGCGAATTCGGCTGCCGGCGCTCGCTATTCCTCTGCTTATTCCTCTGCTTCCGATAACGGGCCTTATGCAGTGATGCAGGAGCGGCGGAATGCGCGTTCGGCGCAGCGCTCGACTATCGGTGCGGGGTCGATGCCGCATATCCATATTTCCCTGAGCCACGATGGTTCGATTGCCTCCGCGGTGGTGACGATTTCTGTGGAATAGCGCCCGAGGCCCCCGAGTGCTACATGCTGTACAACGTCTCCATCATGGTTAACCTGTGGGGCGCGCTCACCAGCCGCGACGTGCGCCTGCTCAAGAACCAGATCGACAAGCTCGACTCGCTGCCCGAAAACTGCTGGTTCGTGATTCTGAATGCGATGGGCGCCGACCTCCAACCATACGAGTCCCAGCTCATCCATTTGTGATTTCGACGGTTTCCAGCTCCCCTCTTTGAGGGGAGCTGTCGCCGTAGGCGACTGAGGGGAGTCCTCGGCAAAGCCGCAATCCATCAACTAGATTTGCTGGTCCTGCTGCAGCCACACGCGTTTGCCATCCCCGAAGAAATATGTATAATAACTCAAGTCGCCAAAAGCGACGTTTAACGCGGATGTAGCTCAATGGTAGAGCCTCAGTCTTCCAAACTGATTACGCGGGTTCGATTCCCGTCATCCGCTCCACTATATAGGTTTGTGGCTAGGGTACTACCCACAACATTGCCCGTAACACCACCGCCCGCAACAGAACACGGCCTTGGTGAGTCGTATGTTTGCGTTCACAGAAATTGCATGTAGTATGTCTCCGTGTATGCGTAGCGGTATGTGATACTGCACACATGCGGAGCAGTGGCATACTGACGGTCGTCAGTAACTCCGGCCCCCGCGCAGCGGCGGCAAATCCGCCTCAGTTCCCAGATGGTGGGACCGGCACGCCCCGTCGAGAAGAAAAGTGCGTTATCGCAGGGTGGATGACGAGGGTGCCACTTTTCAAAAATTCCAAGGTTCTTTTCAGTGTCGGGTAAAAAATTCCCTCTACCCGGGTGTACGCATTCGTGCTTTTTGCTTAATACCGTAACGCCGGGTTTTGGCGTACGTGATCGTAAGAGACAGGCAAGGTTATGAAGAGAATTGCAGAATGGTTCGCAGCGGTAGGGGCCGCGGCGGGCAGGAAAGGCAAACGGTTAGTGGCGATCGTTGCCGCCGTGGCGATGCTCGGTGGCGTCGCCGGTGTGAGCGCGACCGCCATGGCGGACGATGGGAATGCCTCCACGACACAATCGCAGACCACCGATGAGAAGGCGGCCGCCAGCGCGCCTGCTCCTCTTTCCACCGAGGGAACAAACGGCGTGCCGGATGATCCGACGTTGTCTGCTCCGGCCCGCGAGAAGACCGTTACCGCCAATGAAGACGGCACGTACACGGTGGCGTTGAACGTCACCGGTGCGAAGAGCGCGGGTACGGGCGAGATCGTGACGAACCAGCCACTCGACATCGTGCTGGTGTTGGATGTGTCCGGTTCGATGGCCGAAAAGATCGCTAGCGGTTGGAACCAGCCTACGAAGATTGACTCGCTCAAGACCGCGGTCAATAAATTCATCAATGCGACGGCTGCAGAGAACGCGAAGATTACCGACCAGAGCCAGCGGAACCGCATCGCCCTGGTGAAGTTCGCCGGCACCGAGAAGACCAGCGTCGGCAATGACTTTTACCGCGAAGGCTGGTCCTCCTACAACTACACGCAGATCGTCAGCAACCTGACGTACGACGTCTCCGGACTGACGAGCACGGTTAACGGCCTGAGCGCGTCCGGCGCGACCTCCGCCGACTACGCCTTCAACCGCGCCCAGGCGGCGCTAACGTATCAGCCTCGCGCCAACGCGAAGAAGGTCGTCATCTTCTTCACCGACGGCGAGCCGAACCACGGCAGCGGGTTTGACCCCACCGTCGCCGCCACCGCGGTGAACAAGGCGAAGAGCCTGAAGGACGCCGGGACGACCATCTACTCGATCGGCGTCGTCAGCGGTGCCAACCCCGGCGACACCTCGAGCAACCTGAACAAGTACATGCACGGCATCTCCAGCAACTACCCGGATGCCACTGCAACGAGCAGTGAGCATTTGTGGGGAAAGTCTTGGAACGCCAACCTCGGTGACCGCGCCGAGACCAGCAGCTACTACAAGGCCGCCACGGATGCCGGCCAGCTGAACAACATCTTCGAGTCCATTTATCAGGAGATCACCAAGACGGCTGAGTATGCCGACGTGACGATTCACGACAGGCTGTCCAGCTGGGTCGTGAGCTCCGACAGCGCCTCCGAGAATGGAGAGCCCGCGGGCTTCACGTACACGAAGACCCGGAACGGCCAGATCACGGCGTGGGATGACGCCCCGGAGGCGACGGTTGCGGCTGATGGCACCGTGTCTTGGCCGGTCATGTCCAACGACGACACGCTTGAGGACGGCGTCACCTACACGGTGAGCTTCAATGTCAAGCCGACGCAGGCTGCGTTCGACGAGGCTGTTAAGAACCACAAGGACGATGCCAATGCCTCCGGCGACAACAACTTCTACACGAACGACAACTCCAGCGCCACTGTCGACTACAAGACCGTGGTGACCTCCTCGCAGGGCGGCACGACGACGAGCGATCCGCAGACCGCCGCCTACCTGCAGAAGCCGACCATCACCCTTCCGGTCTCCAAGATTACGGTGACGAAGACTTGGTCCGACGACAACGAGAATCACGCGAATGATTCCGTGCAGGTCCAGCTCAAGCAGGACGGCGAGGATTATGCCAACGGTTCAGCAACTCTGAATGCCGCCGGCAACTGGACTCACGAGTTCACGGTGCCTGCCGGCCCTGAGGGGCACACATACTCGGTTTCCGAGGTCAAGGTTGAAGGCTATGACTCCAAGGTTGATAAGACTGACCTCAAGCTACAAGGTTTGACCGCACAATCCGGTGCCTTCACGGTAACCAACACGCCTTCTTACGTGACCTTGCCCGCTTCGGATGTCAAGGTGACGAAGGTTGTGCAGGGACATGCTGCTAATTCGGACTTCGGCTTCAACCTGAAGTGTGTGGATAGCACGGATGCGAATGCTGGTAAGTGCGCTGACGTTACCGGCTTGGCCAACAATGGACTGACTACGACTGTGTCCAAGGACGAATTGACTGCTAGCGGCGCGAGCGCGACGGTTGGCTTCGGCAATGGGGACCTGAAGTTCAGGGTTCCGACCGGTGCTGACAATTTGGTCTACACGTTCGAGGCTTCGGAGGACACCGAAAAGCCTGCTGCCGGTTGGAAGTATGACAACGATAAGGTGACCGTCAAGGTCACGGTCTCCAGGACGGATGCCGTTGTCTCTTACGAGTACGGCGAGAACGATTCCGACCGAACGAATACGGAGTCGGCACAGTTCACGAACAAGTATGTGGCTATCTCCAGTCTGCCGCTGACCGGTGGCACGACTGGTCGTGACTGGATGGTGTTCGGCGGTGGCCTGGGCCTGCTGGCCCTGCTGGCTGCTGCGGGCTACACGGTCTGGCGTAAGCGTCAGCTGGTCTGATTTCAAGAAACTTGAGGTGGTTTTGGCTTCCCTCGCTGAGGGGAGCTGGCCGCCGAAGGCGGACTGAGGGGAGTCGATGAAGGCTTCCCTCCCCGAAAAAACAATAAGGATTTGCGGATTGCGGAGGCCTTGCTGTGGGATTGCAGCCTCCGCGATTGCAAGAAAATCAATCACAATAAGGAAGAGAGGGTTTCTCATGAAGTTGAGGAAGCTTTTCGCGGGTGCCGCTGCTGCGGCCACCCTGCTCGGTGGCATGGCCTTCGGCGCCACCACCGCCAACGCGGCTGAGGCCAACATCTCCAGCACGACTATCACAGTCAACGCCACGGATGCAAACCAGTTCTACACCAAGCCGGTTGACACCGCTGACCTGCAGGCTAACCTGCGCATGTTCAAGTACGTTGAGCTCGCCAAGTATGTGTCTGATGGCAACACTGGCGTTGAGCTGGAGGGTTTGGTCTCCGGTGAGGCAGTGGATGCTGCTTTCGCTGCTGCTGGTTACAACGACCAGACCAAGGGTGATTCCCTGAACGAGTGGGCCTGGCTGGGCAACACTACCCTGACCGCCGCGCAGACCACCGCTTTTGTGAACGCGCTTAAGGATCTGGCTGTCACGGACATTACCCCGACGGCTTCTAACGGTGGCAAGACCCAGACCTTCACCTTCGCTGAGGGTGGTCTGTACTTGATTGTCGACCAGAGTGGAAAGCTGGTCGTCGAAGATAATGACACTCACAAGCTCGTGTGGAATGGCAATGCTCCGATTCTCGCTGGCACTGCTATCACGGGCGCCGCGCCGTCCGTGAACAACGCCACTGGCGTTCTCGCCGCTGCCGGCGTTGTCGACCTGAAGAGCAGCAAGGAAGAAACCACCAAGGCTGGTGCCGTGACTTGGCAGAAAGTCGACAAGAACGCTGCTGCTCTGACTGGTGCTGAGTTCCAAGTGTACGAAGGCGATGTTAGCGGTCTGTCCGCTGACGAGCTCAAAGCGAAGACTCCGCTTAAGTTCAATGGCTCTAACGGTGCGTATTCTCTGCCGACCGCCAATGCTGATGGCACTTACCCTGAAGGCGCCACGGACACACTGCAATCCAACGCTGAGGGTAAGTACACTCTGAACGGTCTTAAGCTCAACACCACCTACACCGTGATTGAGACGAAGGTCCCGACTGGCTACAACGGCACCTTCGTTGGCAAGTTCACGATCACTACCGGTGCAACCGCAGATGCTGCTGCCACCTTCGCTGGTAAGGATGCCTGGAACCTGTCCAAGGACAACAAGGGCACCTTCCAGGTCACCAACGTCAAGAACATCACCCAGCTGCCGCTCACCGGTGCCGCCGGAACCATGCTGTTCTCCGTGATCGGTCTGCTGATCGCGGGTGCCGCGGTGACCGTGTTCGTCAAGTCCCGTTCCACCAAGCGCGCTCTCAACGCGTGAGCTTGACTGCTGCTTATGACTGAGCAGCTATAACAATGGCCGATCTGATTATTCAGATCGGCCATTTGTCATATTGGCGGCATCTCAGACGGATGACTTGTGGACCATCTCCGAATCTTATGGGCAATGTATGGCATTTTGATTTGAATGTAATGGGGCCGGGCATCGAAAATAACTTGTGTTTCACCACAACAAACGTTTCACGCAGGCTCGGTAACAATCGCCAAGCGAACACAATCGTAGGGGAGGTGAAGGATGGGCCTGTATACCCCATTCGTGGGCCGATTATCGTTCAGTTGCCGTCCAGCCACTACTCAGGCTCCACTTAAACGGGGATAAAAACGACCCTACTAGGGGTTAGGCATGTCCGAATTATAAGTATTACTATCCCGAACTATGGCATTCACCCCATAATCAAGGGGGGTGTGCAATGAGCCTTCCAACGAGTGTAAGGGATGAGGATGACCAGTGGTGGAGGGACTTTTAGCCCCGAGGAGATCAAGTATCTGAAGTCGTTGTCGGCAGTGGCGGAAGCCACGGCGAAGCGCATCACCTATACCGATGATTTCAAGCGTTACTGTGTAGTCCACTACAACGAAGGTGCCTCACCCGTGCGCATGTTCCGTGAAGCCGGATTGGATCCGGCTCTAATCGGGTACAAGCGCATCGAACGTTGCCTTGCCCGCTGGCGTGAATCGCAAGACGAAATCCTGAACTCCGGCAATGCCAAAGCCGGCGTGGAAAATAAGCTGGGGGGGGGGGCTTCAGATTCGGAGCTTTTCCGCTCGGGAGCCGCGGGCGCACCAAACATTCCGGAGAGTGCGCGAGCAGCGAGAGCTTGGCGCGACTCGGCGGAATCGTCACTTCCGGCTGGTACCGGCAGCGAATCCGATTTCCACGTATCGCCCGAACGTCGCGCCATCATCTTCCCCGTCTCCCGCAAAGAGCAGAACAATGACCTACGCGACTTGCTGATTTCGCAGCAGGTACGTCGTATCGACGAACTGGAGCGTCAGGTCGACATGCTCGAGGCCCTGCTGCACGGCAGGCGGCGTAAGGAACAGGCTGCCAATACGTTGCCTGAGGAACAGACGGATACAGCGGCGGACAAGTCGCCGGATGCAGACGGGCAGTAGCAGTAGCCTGTCTGTATCCAATCAGCGCGCGAAACCGCAGGGAGCATCAGGTACTTGCCCAACACGCACGCTAAGATAGGCATCGCAATAATCGGCATGGCAATACATGGCAATGAGCAGGTAATCGGCGAGGCGGTGCATGGAGCAGGAACCCAACGAGCAAGAACCTAACGAGGCGACGGAAATCGTAGGCGGCAAAGTAGAGACCGTCGAGGTTTCCAGGCACCCCGAGGCTTCCATACCCGAGACCGATTTGTCTTTGGCTGATATCGAGCGCCGTCGCTCCCATCCGTTGCGTTGGGCGTTGATTATTCTTGCCGTACTGTGCGCCATCATCGCGCCATACTGGTTCGGTCGCTCGCTGGCGGTGAATAATACTGACTCCATTGTGGCCGTGCTCGGGGGAGTGTCTCCGCAAGGTATCGCACTGGTCGGTTGGGTGGCCGTGGTGATCACGTACGTCGGATTGGCGATGGCGGTGGTCGTCTCGCCGTCCTGGCCATGGCTGATCGTGTTCGTGCTCGGGCTGGCCTGTGAGCAGTTCATCGCGGGACTCAGCATGCTCAATCTCAACTTCTGGTATTCCACGTACGTGGTCTACGGCAAGCAGGCCGGTCTGGCGAATGCCGCGAACCTCGGCATTATGGGGGCGGCGATCGGCATCGCCGTATATGCCCTGGTGTTTGTTGGTCTGCTGGTGATTATCCGGAAGACCTCGCCGCTGAACGTACTGACCAAAAGCTGGGCGAGTTTCATTCTGTACTTCGTGATTGAAACCATCGCCCTGCTCGTGGTGTTGTTTGGCGGATTACTCACCACTGTGTGAGCGCACGTGAGTCGCCGTACGTCGCTCAATACTCACCGCTCACTGCTCACCACCGCGCAAACCGTGTGCCCGATGTCTATTTAGAGGTGCAACACCCCCTGTTGGTCCTGCAATTATAGCAGTTCGTCGGCGAATGCCTCGGCGGGCCGGATTCAATTTGTAAGCGCAACGCTTGTGTTCGGGCTGGCTGCCTTCGATTGTAGCTTGGCGATCTCCTCGTCCCATACCTCGTTGGGCGTTTTGTAGCCGAGGAGCTTCATCGGGGTGTCGTTGATCTCACCGACGATCGCGTCGAGGTCCTCCTGGGCCAAGTCCCCGAACCCGGTTCCTTTGGGCAGATAGCGGCGGATCCTGCCGTTCCTGTTCTCGTTGCTGCCACGCTGCCAGGAACTGTACGGGTCGGCGAAGTACGTGAGCATGCCCAGCGCCTCGTCCACCAGCATGTGCAGGCTCGCCTCCGTGCCGTTGTCCCACGTGCGGTCGACGCGCGCGGCCGGCGGGATGTCCTTGAAGATCTCGTATTCGGCCCTGGCCGTGGCGGACGCGCTCTTGTCGTCGACGAGCCGGGCGAACAGCCTGCGGCTCCTGCGCTCCACCTGCGTGTTCATGCAGCGCCTCGACGGCGCGGCGCCGACCACCGTGTCCGACTCGAAATGGCCGAACCCCTTCCTGGATCCGACCGCCTCGGGCCGGTCCGCGATGGGCGCGCGCATCGGGATGCGCGGCCCTTTCGCCTTCCTGCCCTTTTTCCTCGTCCGGCGTTTCCTGCCGCGCGCCAGGTACTGGCGCAGGTCCAGCGCCCGCTGCGGCTTGGCGTAGATCCACTGGTAAAGGCACTCGTGGCTGATCCGCATCGACGGGTCGCCGGCGTACCGGGCCTTCAACCGTCCCTCGATCAGTTCCGGGCTCCACCCCTGCGCAGCGAGTCCAGCACCCAGGACCGGCCCGGCCCCGAGCCCATGCGCCGCGTCTTGCGGGATCCGCGCCGGCGCAGGTCCGCCTTCCTCTGCGCGGCCAGCGCCGAATAGAACGGACCCGAGGTCCACGGCCCGGTCTTCAGCCGTTTCGGCCGGTAGGGACGGTACGACCCGTTCTCGTTGGACGCGAACCACAGGCCGCGCCTCAGCTCGCGTGACACCGTGGACTTGTCCCGGCCGATCCTCTCCGCGGTTCGCCGAATGCTCAGATGCTGTTCGCAATGCAGCTTCTCGATCAGGATCCTCTCCTCGGACGACAGGTGCGAATACTGTTGACCCATGAGTGCAACACCTTCTTAAGTTAGAAACTTCGAACACTTCCAACCTTAGACAAGGTGTTGCACTTCTATTTAGAACCCGGGGCGTAAACACGATTGCCTTCAAAGAAGATGGTCGTGACTGTGCTGGAATCAATGTTCGGTGCTATGAAGCGAAGCGTTGGTTGTGTGTCTAAGCTGGCCGCATTGTTGAATGAGGCTCAACTTCGGGGTGTCGTTTTATCGGCTGTGATGTTATTGTGGCGCGACACGCCAGCTTTATAGGCGATGAGTGGTGGCATCAGATGAGTTCGCTTGTACGTCTCCATTCTTTGTTGAAATATGTTATGCAAAGTGTGTAATTGGCATATGAAACTGTCATATTTGATGTGTTGCGTTGCGTTTATGTGAACTTATTTTCATTGTGCATATCGTTATCAATTTGTTATCAAGGACGATCGCGAGTGAAATGCGCTCATTTATACAATGGCTGTTGCATGGCTGCCCTTGAGGGACGTTCCTCTGGCATGGCTTTGCAATGAGCCGCGATGTGGTCGTAACCAACGTGGGATTCGATTGTGCGGCGAAGAAAAAAATGATGGGGGGGGGGAGTCGCCCTCCATCATTCAGGAAAGGGAACTGAATGGTTTATAACATTCACATATTGCAAACAAGGAAAACCGGTCGTGTGGTTGCTGCTGCGGCTGCATCCGTGCTGTGTTGCATGGGGGCTGTATTTCCAGCGACTATCGGAGTGACTGCGGCGTCGGCCGATGAACCCGTCGAATTGGTCGTCAACGGCGGATTCGAAGACGATCTTAATGGTTGGAAGTCTGGAACGGTGTGGAATAGCTCCGCATCGTCCATTGCCGTCACTGCGGATGATGTGCATGGTGGCAGTGGCGCCTTGAGCGTTACTGATCGTACATCCTCTGATGCTGGTGCAATCCAGTCTCTTGATGGCAAGGTGGAAAAAGGACAGACATATACCGGAAGTATGTGGGTCAAGGCCACGGAAGACGGTGAATTCAATATCACTGTTTGTTCGGGTAATGGTTCCGGATGTGACCAGATTGCGACCGGAACGGCGAAAGCGGGTGAGTGGACACAAATTTCAGGTACTGGAACGTTAGGTGGTAGTGGTGATTTCACCAGTCCCTCGCTGGTGATTGAAAACAAGTATGGCACGAGCAATGCCGACTTCATTGTCGACGACATTTCCGTAACCGGTTCGGATTCTGGTTCCTCATTCGTGCCGCCGACTACGGGTACGGCAACGGCAGCCAAGGCTTTCGGCGACTATTCAAACCCGATTATCGATTATTGGTATGGCGCCGATCCGTGGGCTATGGAATACAACGGACGCGTATATATCTACACTACGGGTGATGGCACTTCTGTGAATGCTGATGGCTCGTTGAATTATGACTATGAATATGACAGTACTGGGCAGATCAAGGACAATTCGTTCGCTCAAGTAAAGACCATCAATGTTCTGTCCAGTGATGACATGGTCAATTGGCGTAATGAGGGTTACATTCGTGTGGCTGGAGAACAGGGGGTGGCCACCTGGGCCAGCAATTCCTGGGCTCCTGCCGTCGCTCATAAGACCATCAACGGTAAAGAGAAGTTCTTCCTGTATTTCGCCAATGGCGGCAGCGGTATCGGTGTGCTGACCTCGGATTCTCCTGTTGGTCCGTGGAAGGACGAAACCGGTGAGCTGTTGATTAAGGGCGGTACTCCTGAATCCGCTGGTGTGGTCTGGCTGTTTGATCCCGCGGTGTTCGTGGATGATGACGGGCAGGGCTACCTGTATTACGGAGGTGGTGTTCCGACAGGCGAGGAAGAACATCCGAACACGGCTCGCGTTATTAAACTGTCCGATGACATGCTGCATACCGAAGGTGAGGCTCAGGCCATAGACGCACCTGCCATGTTTGAGGACTCCGGGATTGCCAAGATAGGTGGTACTTATTACTACTCGTATTGCACTAATTTCAGCCATGACAACGTAATTGATGGTAACACGGTCGGTTACGGCAATATCGCGTATATGACTTCAGACAACCCGATGGGGCCGTTCACTTATCAGGGTGAGATTCTGAAGAATCCGAGCACGTATTTCGGTGTTGGCGGCAACAATCATCACGCGATGGTTCAACTTGGCGACCAGTGGTATATGACCTACCATGCGCAAACGGTGGCAAAGGAATTGATGAACGGCGGTAATCTTGACGCGGCGCATGGCTACCGAAATACTCATCTCGATCCGATTACGGTTAACGAGGATGGTTCCATTGCCGATATTGCAATGACATATGAGGGTCTCTCTTCGGTGAAGAATCTGGACGCGTATCAAGATGGAGGCATTCCAGCTTCCACCATTGCATGGGATTCCGGCATTCAGAACGCATATGACCTGACTTCTGGTGTGCGCGTGGTCGATATGACTACAGACAATTCCGAAGGTCAGAAGCTCAGCAATATTAATAATGGTGAGTGGACGTCTTTGGCGAATGTCGATTTCGGGAATAACGGCGCCTCTTCGCTGACTGTGACTGCAGCTGGCAAAGCCGGAGGCATCCTTGAGATTCGTCTTGATGATCCGGATTCCGAACCTGTGGCTTCTATTTCGATTCCTGCCGGTGATGGATCCGAGTACGCCGATTACACGACCACCCTTGAGGGTGTGACAGGGGTGCATCATGTGGTGTTCTCCTTCAAATCCGATGGTGGTGCGAATGCTCAGGATGAGCTGTACGACATCACTACGTACACTTTCACGGAGTCGCAGGATGAAACTCCTTCGACTCCGGTGGACAAGTCTGATTTGCAGAGCGCAGTGAATGAGAATTCCGGCCTGAACGCTTCCGATTACACGGAAGAGAGCTGGAAGGTGTTTGCTGACGCATTGCAGAAGGCTCAGGCGGTATTGCAGGATGAATCCGCTACTGAACAGCAGGTTCAAGATGCGCTTGCTGCATTGAATAGTGCACGTGCCGGTCTGAAGCTGGCTGATGATTCCACTGATGGCAATGCTTCCGATGCCGTTGATGACACGGATGGCGTGGATTTGGCACAAACCGGTTCCTCTGTCTTGCCTGGTGCTGTGATTGTCGCTTGCTTGGCTCTCACTGGTGTGATCGTAGCGCGAGTGCGTCGCGAGATGCGCTAGTTACCTCTTGGTAATGCGGTCATCCCGTAGCGGCAGCCTCGGGATGACCGCACATGAAACCTAGAACTGGTACTTGTTCAAGCGTAAGTTTTGGCAGTGGTAATGTCCATCACTTATCCATATGCGGGAATGTCTTATCGTCATTCATTGCTGATTTGTGCGGGCATGCTATTGGAATACGCACTCGATGTTGAGTGCTTATCATGAAAGGTTAAAAGACTTATGAATTATTTACGACAAAAAATTTCGGCTAGTGCTATCGCGGTGTTGTCGACTTGTGGGTTGATTTTGGCGCCAATGCCGGTCTTTGCGGATGATTCAACGCCATCTTCAACGCCATCGGATGGCAGTTACACCACGACTGATAGCGGTGATGGCACGTATTCCATTCCCATGTTGAACACGGATGTTCCGGATATCAGTGTTATTCGTGTGTCGAAGGACGATCCGAATAACAAAGACGGTCGTGATGTGTATTACATGGTGAGTACCACTATGGAGCTCAGTCCCGGATCTCCAATTATGAAATCCTATGATCTGGTCAATTGGTGGATAGTCACGTACGTGTATGATCGCATTTCTATGAGCGATGCTTCATCCTTGCGCAATGGAGCTAGCTCGTATGGCGAAGGCGAGTGGGCTCCGTCGCTGCGCTATCACAATGGCCGCTTCTACGTGTTATTCAATACGAACAACCTTAATGGCGCTTATATCTACTACACCGATGATATTGAGAATGGTCCTTGGACGAAGATTGCCCTTAATCGGGGATTCCATGATCCGTCATTGTATTTTGATGAGCAAGGGAGTCCTTGGATTATCTCCGGCGTCAACCAATATAGGCTGTCCGATGATTTAACCACGGTGGTGGAGAGCCATGAGAATATCATCTCTGCCGAACAGTTCACTGATGATCTTGGTGAGACTCCTACCGGATTTGAAGGATCTCAGACTTTCAAAATCGGTGATTATTTCTATACTCCAACGATTTACTGGGGCAAAGACGGTCGTACGGTGATGCTGCTGCGCACCACTGATTTGCTTGATGGCTCCAAATACGAAGCCAAAAAGTATTATCTAGGTGCTTTCGCACAAGGTAGCCTTGTTGAAGTCGACAACGGTGATGGCACGACGTCTTGGCATGGATTCTTCTTCCGAGACACATATCCGACCGGACGTATTCCCGGTTTGATTCCTGCAACGTGGGGTGATGACGGATGGCCTGTGTTTGGGGACAATAATCAGGTAAGCGCGTCGGACACCTACGACAAACTGATTGATTTGCCTGCTGATTTGGAGAATCTGGTTCGCCAGCGTTCCCTGGTCAATTCGGACGATTTTGATAATGACGCGCCTCATCAGTCTTATCAGGATCAGGATTGGTGGACTCTGGAGGAGCCTCCTCAGGTTGACGATTCTCTGATTGGAATCGAGCTGGTGGACAATGGCGATTTCGAAAACGGGACTGAATCGTGGACCCCTCAGTGGAATGGTACGCTTACCGCGATTACGGATGGTTCTCTTTCTGGAACCACGAGTCTTGCTGTGACGAATCGTGGCGAATACAATGGCGCTGGCCCGGGTCAATCTATGGATGGAAAATTGCAGCAGGGCGTGACATATCGTGCCAGTGCAACGATTCGATACGACCATGAGATGGACGGCGTCGATTCATCGGCTGTGACTTCCCACCTGTTTTATGTGGCGATTCAATATGCAGACGGCACAATTAATCGTGTGGCCACAGGAACAGTGAAACGTGGGGAGACGACTACTATCACAGGTGAGTTCTCCATCCCATCCGACGCTAATGTGGAAGGTTCCAAACTCATTGTCGAAACCGCGTGGGGTGCGGAAGGCACGTGCATGGATTACGTCATCGACGATATTTCCCTGATCGGTCTTGCTGATGAGAAGGAATATCCGGTCGCCGAAGAATACCAACCCAATGGTTCGAATCTTGATTTGGTATGGGAATGGGGACATAATCCAGATAACCGATATTGGTCTCTCACTGATCGTGAAGGCTGGTTGCGTTTGACCAATGGGCACAAGGTTTCCGCCACGGCCAAATATATGAAAGGCACTTATGGCGACCTGACATATTTTGAAACCGCCCGTAACGTTTTGTCGCAGCGTACCTTTGGCGGATCCATGTCTGTGGAAACCCACATGGATGTCAGTCATATGAAGGATGGAGACACCGCAGGCCTCGCTACATATACCCGTAGTTTTGCCTATGCCGCTGTGCGTCAAGAAAATGGACAGCGAACGTTGGGCGTGGTCAAGCGTGTCTACGACAATGGCGTGAAGGACGCGGACGGTAATATCGTTGACGATACGATTGATCGTGACGCTGAAGAGGCCTTTGTATCGGGCGGCACAGTGACATTGCCAGATGATGCGACCAATGTGTGGATCAAGTCGGACAACACACTGGATAATGCGAGTGGTAAGTTGACGATTCAGTATTGGTACAGTCTGGACGGTAAGCAATGGTCCAAGCTTGGCGACGAGCAGGGGCCGCTGACTTACGATTGGAGCTTGTCGCACTTTAAGGGGTATCGAATCGGCTTGTTCAATTACGCCAAGGAGAATACGGGTGGTTATGTCGATTTTGATTACTATGACTTGAGCGACGTGTTGACTTCTGACGGCAAAGCTGTGGATACGTCTAAGCTGCGTTCGGCCATTGATCAGGCTGACTCTCTGCAGTCTGCGGAATATCCTATGGATGAGTGGGATAAGATGCTCACGCTACTTGATAAGGCAAAGCAGGCGTTGGCATCCGATCCTTCCACGCAAAATGAGGTGGATGCCCCGCAGCGTGCACTGAGTTTGCAGCTCGCGCAATTGGCGGTTGACCGTCAGTCTGGTGATGGCGGAAATCCTGGTGGTGGTGATCAGACCGGTGACGGTAACCAGTCGGGTAACGGCGATCAGACCGGTGATGGCGGCCAGCAACAGTCTTCTACTGCTGATGATAATTCATCTGAACTGTCATCAACTGGTTCGTCCGTAACACCGATGGTGCTGTCTGCAATTGCCCTGATGCTGGCTGGCATCAGTGTCATTCGGATACGCCGCTCTTCGCGCTGAAATATCGCCGCAGCCTGTTGGTTGCAGCGATTGAATGTGCGGAATCAGTGATGTGTCGCAATGGTGGGTTGTGCGAATGCTCGGCAACGTGGATTCGTACAACCCATCCTGTTATGTTGAGACCGCGGCGTGAGACATGGTGGAGCATGACATCGGCGTAGAATGTGCGATTTTGGAAACAAAGGAGCTGGTGTGTGGGCGGCTGGCAGTTTTCATTTCGAATCGACGGCGTTCTCCTGATATCAAGTATGGCTGTGTATCTATGTTGCCGTTATGTGGTGATGTTAGCGGAGTGAGTAATTCGGATATGGTTCGCCCTTATGAACATATGTATGGCTTATGTCGTCCGCCGAAGCATGGTTGCGATTAGCGAAAATCAGGTATTGCGGCGTTATGTCCGGCGCCATGTCATTATCGTATGGCGCACTCACGATACAATACCGTCCTAGCATGGGCGTCGCGGCATGAGACGACGCATTGTGCAGACAGGTGTGGCGTCGAACAACGAACGCGAGGTAAACGTAGATGGCGGTGAATTCCAGCGTGGAGAAACAGCCGGTCGACCAGCAGGCGAGCGGTGAGGTGCAGGCTGAAATCGATACGCGGTCCGATGGTGTTTCGCCCATGCCCAACGACGTTTCCAAACATAACGATGTTTCCAAGCATCCGGTGGCGTCCATTCCCGAATCGACGCTGTCGCTGGCCGATATTGAGCGTAAGCGCTCGCATCCTGCATTGTGGCTGGCTTATGCGCTGCTGGTGATTGCGGCCATTGTGGTGCCGTATTGGTGGGGGCGTGCGATTGCGGTGAACGATACGCAGTGGCTGCTTGATAATTTGAGCGCGCTTGAGCCGCGCGGCGCCGCGTTTGTTGCCTGGACGGTGACGCTGATTGCCGTTTCCGGCCTTGGTCTGCTGGTTGTTGACGCCCATCGGCGCTTGTGGGGCGCGGTTTTTGTGATTGGCTTGGCGGCGGAGCAACTCATTGCCGGCCTGCGCATTCTGAAAATTGATTTTTGGTATGCGACATATGTGGTGTACGGAGAGTCGTCGGCATTGGCGAATGCGGCGAATCTTGGCATTATTTCAGTTGGTATTGGCGTTGCCGTTTTCGCGGTGCTGTGGGTGGGATTGTTGGTGACGATTAAAAAAGAGTCGCCGTTGAATGTGCTGACGCGCAGTTGGGCGTCGTTTATCTTTTTTTTGTGATTGAGACGATTGCTTTGCTTGTTGTGATGTTTGGCGGCCTGCTGACGTTGGTCTGATTCGTGGTGTCTGGTGCTCCTGTATAATTGACCCTTGGCGTATTTCGCCCGCGGATAGAGAGCGCGCCGGCATCGGGCCGGTAGCACCGCGCAGCAATATAAGGAGGATGCCGTGGCACTGACGGCTGAAGAAAAGCAGGAAATCATCGCTAAGTACGCGACCCATGAAGGTGACACCGGCTCTCCGGAGGTCCAGGTTGCTCTGCTGAGCAAGCGTATCGCTGATCTGACCGAGCACCTCAAGGAGCACAAGCACGACCACCACTCCCGTCGTGGTATGCAGCTGATGATCGGTGACCGTCGTCGCCTGCTTGACTACCTCAAGCGCGTTGACATCAACCGTTACCGTTCCCTCATCGAGCGTCTGGGTCTGCGTCGATAATTGAAGACTTCCGCCCGAGTACCTAGGATGGTGCTCGGGCGTTTTACATATCGCCAGCCAACGGCAACAACGGCAAGAGGGTTAGAGGATAGGCCAGCAGGTAAGGCCGACGAGAGAACCCGAATGAAGGGGTTGACACGAGGAACGACGGCCAAGGGGTCAGTCGAAACAAGGTATGTGACGTCCGCTGAAGAGGACAGTTGCGGTTCAAGCGAGTCGCCGAACCGCAGCACAGTATGTAGGAATAATTAGAAAATTAAAGAAGGAGGAACCCTATGGAGGGTCCCGAAATCAAGGCCGTTGAGGCCGTAATCGACAATGGATCGTTTGGCAAGCGCACGCTGCGCTTCGAGACCGGCCGCCTCGCCCAGCAGGCCGATGGCGCTGTGGCCGCCTACCTCGACGACGATTCCATGATTCTGTCCACCACCACCGCCGGTTCCAGCCCGAAGGAGAACTACGACTTCTTCCCGCTGACCGTTGATGTTGAAGAGAAGATGTACGCTGCCGGCAAGATTCCGGGCTCGTTCTTCCGCCGTGAAGGCCGCCCGAGCTCCGAGGCCATCCTCGCCTGCCGCATCATCGACCGCCCGCTGCGCCCGCTGTTCCCGCACACCCTGCGCAACGAAGTGCAGGTCGTCGAGACCGTGCTCGCCGTGAACCCTGATGACGCTTACGATGTCATCGCCCTGAACGCCGCTTCCGCCTCCACTATGATCTCCGGCCTGCCGTTCGAAGGCCCGGTCTCCGGTGTGCGTCTGGCGCTGATCGACGGCCAGTGGGTCGCCTTCCCGCGTTGGAGTGAGCGTGAGCGCGCCGTGTTCGAGATTGTGGTCGCTGGCCGCGTGATCGAGAACGGTGATGTTGCCATCGCCATGATCGAGGCGGGTGCCGGCAAGAACGCCTGGCACCTCATCTATGACGAGGGTCAGACCAAGCCCGATGAGGAGGTCGTGGCCGGTGGTCTTGAAGCCGCCAAGCCGTTCATCAAGGTGATCTGCGAGGCTCAGGATGAGCTCAAGAAGATCGCCGCCAAGGAGACCAAGGAATTCCAGCTCTTCCCGGAGTACACCGACGAGCTGTATGCCCGTATCGACGAGATCGCTCACAAGGATCTGGACGAGGCGCTCTCCATCGCCGAGAAGCTGCCGCGTCAGGATCGCATCCACGAGATCAAGGAGCACGTGCGCGAGGTGCTCGCGGACGAGTTCACCGATATGGACGATGCCGAGAAGGACAAGGAACTCGGTAACGCCTTCAAGGAACTGCAGCGCCAGATTGTGCGTCGCCGCATCCTGACCGAGGACTACCGCATCGACGGCCGTGGCCTGCGCGACATCCGCACCCTGTCCGCCGAGGTGGACATTGTGCCTCGCGTGCACGGTTCCGCCCTGTTCCAGCGTGGCGAGACCCAGATTCTGGGCGTCACCACGCTGAACATGCTCAAGATGGAGCAGCAGATCGACGCGCTGTCCGGTCCGCAGTCCAAGCGTTACATGCACAACTACGAGATGCCGCCGTACTCCACTGGTGAGACCGGCCGCGTCGGTTCCCCGAAGCGCCGCGAAATCGGCCACGGCGCCCTCGCCGAGAAGGCTCTCGTGCCGGTGCTGCCGAGCCGCGAAGAGTTCCCCTACGCCATCCGACAGGTCTCCGAGGCCATCGGTTCCAACGGTTCCACTTCGATGGGTTCCGTGTGCGCCTCCACGCTGAGCCTTTTGGCTGCCGGCGTGCCGCTGAAGGCTCCGGTTGCCGGCATCGCCATGGGCCTCGTGTCCGGCGACGTTGATGGCAAGCACATCTTCAAGACCCTCACCGATATTCTGGGTGCCGAGGATGCCTTCGGCGACATGGACTTCAAGGTGGCCGGTACTTCCGAGTTCATCACCGCCCTGCAGCTCGACACCAAGCTCGACGGCATCCCCGCCGACATCCTGGCCGCCGCTCTGCAGCAGGCCAAGGAAGCCCGCGCCACGATTCTCGAGGTCATCAACGAGTGCATCGACGGCCCGGCCGAGATGAGCGAGTTCGCTCCGCGCATCATCACCACCTCCGTCCCGGTTGAGAAGATCGGCGAAGTCATCGGCCCGAAGGGCAAGATGATCAACCAGATTCAGGAAGACACCGGCGCTGAAATTGCCATCGAGGATGACGGTACCGTCTTCATCTCCTCCGAGGGTGGCGAGGCTGCTGAGAAGGCCAAGGCCATCATCGACCAGATTGCCAACCCGCACGTGCCCGAGGCCGGCGAAACCTACAACGGCAAGGTCGTCAAGACCACGTCGTTCGGCGCTTTCGTGAACCTCACCCCCGGCACCGACGGCCTGCTGCACATCTCCCAGATCCGCAACCTGGCCAACGGCGAGCGTATTGACGCTGTCGAAGACGTGCTCAAGGAAGGCGACACCGTTGAGGTGATCGTTCAGGGTGTCGATGATCGCGGCAAGATCTCCCTGGCCATTCCTGGTTTCGAGGATCAGGAGAACAACGCCCGCCCGAGCCGTGGCGATCGCGATGACCGCCGTGGCGGCCGTGGCCGTGGTGACCGTGACGATCGCCGTGGCGGCCGTGGCCGTCGCTCCGATCGCGATGACCGTGACTTCGACGATCGTGACGACCGTCCGCGTCGCCGTCGCTCCGATGACTTCGAGGATGATTACGACGACCGTCCGCGTCGCCGTCGCTCCGATGACCGTGACTTCGATCGCGATGATCGCGATGATGATCGTCCGCGTCGCCGTCGTTCTGCCGACCGTGACTTCGACGATCGCGATGACCGTGATGCTCGCGACTCCCGTGACGATGATCGTCCGCGTCGCCGTCGCTCTTCCGATCGCGATGACCGTGGCGATCGTGATGACCGCCGTGGCGGTTCCCGTGGCCGGGGCCGTGGCTCGGACCGTAACCCGCGCTACGCCACCGACGACAACTACGACGACTACCGCGCCGACCGCGAAGAGCGTACTGAGCGCCCGCGTCGCCGCGTCCGTCGCGACTTTGATCCGTTCGAGGACTAAATCCCTCTCACGGATCGGTCGCGGCATAGCCGCTCCCCTCACCTACGGGAAGCCCGTAGGGCTTCCCGCTTAACGGTTCGGCATTCGAGGACTGATCGTTCTCTAGCTTCTCTCGGGTGAGAAGGGCTTGATCGCAAACCAAAAGGCTTCTATACCGTTTCATTCGGTATAGAAGCCTTTTTGGTTTTTCGGCTTCTTCGCGCTGCATATTTCGATGTTGAATAAGGCACTCGTGCTGCCGCCATGTACGTTTAGTTGTCGGTTGACAACTATTCCCATGCATCAAGAATGGCGGATGATCATCGAAGGTACTCATGGGCGTTGATCACTGTGGCAACAACAAAGGCCGGGCCCTTGTGAGAGCCCGGCCTTTATGCCGTATGGCGGCGGATTAATCCTTAAAGGCTAATCCGTTGTCAATCAGCGTTACAGAATCGCCATGCACACGAAGTCCAGAATGAACAGCGCGGCCACAGTCCAGATGATCGGGTGAACCTCCTTGGCCTTGCCCTTGCAGGTCTTCACGATGCAGTACATGATGAAGCCTCCGGCGATGCCGTAGGAGATGGAGTAGGAGAAGGCCATGAACACGGCGGCGAAGAACGCCGGAATGGCTTCGGCGATGTCGTCCCACTTGACTTCCTTCAGGGAAGCGGCCATCATGCAGCCGACGATCACCAGCACGCCGGCGGTTGCGGCGGACGGCACGGCGGAGACGACCGGGGCCAGGAACGCGGACAAGGCGAAGCAGATCGCCACAACCACGGAGGTCAGGCCGGTTCGGCCGCCTGCGGCGATGCCGGCGGAAGACTCGACGTAGGTGGTGGTGTTCGAGGTGCCGCAGATGGCGCCGATGGAGGTGGCGATGGAGTCGGCGAACAGGGCCTTGTCCATCTTGGAGGAGAAGCCGTGGCCGTTCTCCAGAGCCTTCTCATCCTCGGCGGAGAAGATGCCGGTGCGGCGGCCGGGGCCGCTGAAAGGGCCCCGGGTGTCGAACGTATCGGACATGGAGAAGGCGAAGATGGTCACGATGACCAGCGGCAGCTTGGTCGGATCAGAGAACAGTGCCGGGAAGCCCTCGGCGGAGAAGATCGCGCCGAAGGTCTGCGGCAGCTGGGAGAAGGTCTCGCTGATGGACTGCGAGTTGGACCAGGTGGTCACGCCGAACGGGATGCCGATTACGGTGGTGATGGCGATGGCCAGCAGCATGCCGCCCTTAACCTTCATCACGGTGAACACAATGGCCAGTACGAGGCCGATCAGGAAGACCCACAGCACCTTGTCGTTAAAGTTGGCCAGACCCGGGGTAGCCGCAACGGCACCGCCCTTGGCGGCGGCCTTCGGATCGCCGGGAGTGAACTTGATCAGGCCGACGTTCAGCATGCCCACGTAGGCCACGAACAGGCCGATGCCGCCGCCGATGGCGTGTTGCAGGGACTCCGGGATGGCCAGGATGATCATCTTGCGGATCTTGGTGACGGTGATGAGGATGTTGATCAGGCCGCACAGGAACACCATGCACATGGTCTGCTGCCAGCTGAAGCCGAGGCCGAAGCACACGGTGTAGGTGAAGAACGCGTTGAGGCCCATGCCGGCGGCCTGGGCGTACGGCACGTTGGCGAACAGGCCCATGACCAGGGTGCCGATGATGGCCGCGATGATGGTGGCCAGGAACACGCCGCCCCACGGCATACCCGTCTGCGACAGGATCTGCGGGTTGACGACGATGATGTAAGCCATCGCGAAGAACGTGGTCAGGCCGGCCAGAATCTCAGTCGAGACGGTCGTGCCGTTTTCCTTCAAATGGAAGAACTTCTCCATTTACTCTCTACTTCCTTGGGTTTATGCGGGGCTGCGCACCGCGTGCATAATGCTGCGGCTGGCCCCGGCGAGAATTGCGACTCGCCCTGATCGGCCTGCCCAACGCGCGTCAGGCGCTGCGCACCCAATCAGAACCGTGGCCGATTATAGCTTGTGGAGGCAACGTGAACGGGTCCGGGAGTAGACTGACTGCCAGAATAATTCGGAACAACTCAGGGGACACGCAGGACACACCCGTGGAAGGAAGGCGCGCGATGAAACCGGCCGTCGAAGTCAGCATCACCTCTTGGAAGAAGAATGTCGTCAAGCCCGGTCAGGAGTACGGCCGCGTACTGCTGATGCCCGGCACCGGCTACAACTGCGACCGTCCGCTGCTCTACTGGTCGGCCCAGGCTCTGGTCGAGGCCGGCTGGCGAATCGACCGCATGAACGTACGCAACGCTTCCGACGACCTGTCCACGGTGATTCCGGTCCTCAATCAGGCGATTGACGGCTGGGTGGCCGCCGCGCGCGAGTCCGGCGCGGGTAAAGCCGGTGATTCCGGGGATGGCGTTGCCGCCGATGATTCTGCTACCGTGCTGGCCGATGGCGCAGCTGGCTCGCCGAACCGTGATTCCGACACCCCGTCCGGCCCTCGCCTGTTGCTGATCGGCAAGTCGCTGACGACGATGACCTACCCACATGTGGCCTCACACTACGGTCTGCCGTTCGTGCTGCTGACCCCGGTGCTGCATCACGCCGACTTCGATCCATCCGCCCGGGTGATTCCGGTGCCGGCTGTCGGCGATGATATCGTCGCCGAATCCGAGGCCCCGAGCGTGGCCGAAGCAAGGGCGATCATCCGCGCGGAACAGGCCGGCCAGTCGCACGCCGCCAGCTCCCGATACTCCGGCCCGGCACCGCTGATCTGCGCTGGCACCGCCGACCCGTTCTACGATCAAGCCCGCGCCAACGCGCTCACCCCGCACGTGCACGAATACCCGGATGCCAACCATTCGATCGAGGTGCCCGGCCACTGGCGTCGCTCGCTCGACTATCTGAAGGAAGTCACCGCGTCCGTAGCCCAGTACGCCGCCACGCTGTAATGCCCCGCGACACGCCCGAATTCTGCAATGTCGCTGACCATCCGTAATCTAATCATCCGTAAACCACAGACCGTTGGTTGAAGTGCGCGCGAGTGCATTTCCGAAGTTTGGTTCGCCAAGCCAGCGCAGGTTGAGAGATATAAGCCCGTCAAGGGCCGGCGAAGGTCGCTTCGCGAGATTATATTGCTCTGCCTGTGCGCAGGGCTTTTTTGTTGCCCGGCCGAAAGTTCCGAACTCCAAGTCAACGGCCGACTTAGGAAGGAACGCCATGAAGAGGCCCGAAAAGGAAGCGGTAGTCGCTCAGCTTACGGAAGAATTCCGTAACGCTGACGCCGTCTACCTGACCGAGTACCGCGGGCTTACCGTTCCGCAGATTTCCGATCTGCGTGAAAAGCTAGGCCGCGATACTTCCTACACCGTGGCAAAGAACACGCTGGCACGCATCGCCGCCAAGGAAGCGGGCATTGAGGGTCTCGACGAGATTCTCTCCGGCCCGACCGCCATCACCTTCGTGAAGGGCGACTTCATCGAGGCTGCGAAGGTCATCCGTGACTTCGCCAAGGACAACAAGGCTCTTGTCATCAAGGGTGCCGCCGCTGACGGCACTGTCTACGATGCCGAGGGCGCCAAGAAGCTGGCAGACCTCAAGTCCCGCCCGCAGCTGCTTGCCGAATTCGCCGGCGACATCAAGGCATCGATGGCCAAGGCCGCGTACCTGTTCAACGCTCTGCCTACCAAGGCTGTGCGCACGATCGACGCCCTGCGCGAAAAGCAGGAGAAGGCTGCCTGATTTACGCCCTCACGGCATGAATCAGTCGCTTCGATAATTTAAACAATAAGGTTTATTAGGCAGCGGATCTACCACTTCGTCCGCCGCCAAGATTGAAAGGAAGCCATAATGGCTAAGTACACCAACGATGAGCTGCTGGAAGCCTTCGGCGAGATGACCCTGGTCGAGCTCTCCGAGTTCGTGAAGGCCTTCGAGGAGAAGTTCGACGTCGAGGCTGCCGCTCCGGTTGCCGCTGTTGCCGCTGTTGCTGGCGCTGCTGCTCCGGCTGAGGAAGAGAAGGATGAGTTCGACGTCATCCTCTCCGCCGTCGGCGACAAGAAGATCCAGGTCATCAAGGCTGTCCGCGCCATCACCAACCTCGGCCTGGCCGAGGCCAAGGCTCTTGTCGACGGCGCTCCGAAGGCCGTCCTCGAGAAGGCCAAGAAGGAAGATGCCGAGAAGGCCAAGGCTCAGCTGGAAGAGGCTGGCGCCAGCGTCGAGCTCAAGTGATTTGTGCGGCATAAGCCGCAATCACAGCTTTTCGAGGAACCCCGCACCTGTGTTTCAGGCTGCGGGGTTTCCGCATACTGAGTAGACTAGTTGACGAGGACGAGGCGGAGAACGCGATCCGGCGTGGAAACACAAAGCTGGCAATGAGCGAAAGTTGTCAATTCTGTGCCCAGTAATCCGCCAAAAGCCGGTAAAAGATGACACAATGGCACGTAGTGTGGTCAAATAGTGTGTCCAGGAAGGCGGTCACGGTGAGCGAGTGGACGGTGAAGATCAACGGTGTCGACCGGATCAGCGTCAAGCCGGGGGAGTGCGTGGAAATCGGCCGTAAGCCGTTACGCCCCCTTGCCGATGATGGCAACACCCGCCTTGACGTCGCCGATCAAACCAAATCGATGTCCAAACGGCACGCCATGTTCACGGTAAAAAGCAATGGCACGGCCTCGGTCCGTGATCTTGGATCGACCAATGGATCGTATGTGGTGCGGGAAAATGGCGATTTGTTGCGCTTGCCGGCCAATGCCGAGTTCCTGTTGCCGACGTCTCCCATGCGCATGCAGTTCGGCGATGTGCCTGCGGACTTCATTCGTGTCGACGATCCAGTGGCAAAGCCGCTCGACCTCAAGGTGCCTGATTTGTTTGGCTATGCGGTTCACGAAGCACCGCAGGAGCCGGATGCGGCGGATATGTCCGTCGACGATATTCTTGATTTGCGGGCCGGCGAGCCGACCGCCATCTTCAGCGCGGATAATGTTCGACGCAAGGTCGACGAGCTTGAACTTGGCTCGCTGAATATCACGCAGCCAGTGACGAAAAACGATGAGCCGGCCATACCCCGTGATCTGTTCGCGGATGCGTTGGCCCAGCATGCCGAGCAGGAGACCGAACGCAAAAACCAGCAGGCCATGAACTCCGTGGCACTGCCGAAGCAGCAGACCGAACCTGAGTCGACGATTGTAACGCCTGCATCCAAGCACAGCAGGATCTCCGGTATTGTTCCAGTAGATGCCATCGCCCATGCCGTTGTTAAGCACGCTCCCAGCACAAGCGAGCCGGCAGTGGCGTCGGCGGCGGTTGTTGAATCCGATGCAGCGGCTGGCGCAAGCAAGTCAGCCGAAAACGTTCAGTCCGCTCCGAATACCAGGAATGCCGGCGATTCTCAGCCGGCGGACACTGTCGAACAGCATGCTGAAGTTGCCCAGCCTGAAGCCGCCCGGGAAGCCGAAGCCGCTCAATCTGAAAACACCCAGCCTGAGACCGCTCAGCCGGCAACCGCCCAGTCTGAAACCGACCAGCCGGCAGCTGACGTACCGGACGATCAGCAGCGGACCGCAGCCGAAGCATATCAAGAAGCCACCGCAGCAGGCGTAGCAGACCAGCAGCCGGCTGCCGAAACCGCCCAGCAGTCGGTATCCGAAGCATATGATATCTACTCCACGGGCGTACACACTCCGGTCTTCGAGCCCGGCTCGGTGTTCGAGCGTGTGGCCAAGGGCGAGCTGAAAGCACAGGAGCCGGCAGTCGAAGTCGATGGCCTGACCTCTGACGAGGCAAAAACCACGCAAGATTTCAACGTTCAGTTCGAAGTCGCCCGTCATCCCGAATTACTGGCGTTCCTCGCCATGAATCCGTACCTGTACGACGACATGTATTCTTGGCTCGCCGCCCGTGGCGAGGCCGATATTGACGAAGCCCTGTCTCACAACAAGGGCTATCAGGAATACCGCGAAGCGGTTGGAAAGTGAGTCGAGAGATGACCCAGAGCCAGACTCAGAACCAGAATCTCACGGAAGGTCTGAATCGCATCCGTCGCTGGCGTGACCAATACCGCAGCATGCAGCCGCCATCGCCGCTCGAGGATGTGAATCAACTGGCCGCGAAGCTGGAGATGACCCATGCCCATCCCTCCGGCATCGCCCAGCTGTTCGCTTCCGGCCATGTTCGGTTGGATTCGTTGTTCCGTGACACGGGTGTGCTTAAGGCCGCCGAACGCCATATCGGGCGCGTACTGGATGACCAGGCCGCCAAGCGCAGGATTTCCGGCGTGGCGGAGTTGTCGCTCGTGGTCGGTGTGGCCACGTGGAGGGGCAACGCGCTGCCGGTGCTGTTGTACCCGGTGAGCGTCACGATCGAGGATGATGGCTTGTCGACCACCATTCGATTCACCGGTCGCGTGACCCTGAACGCCGCGTTCGTCAATGCATTGCGTGAGCAGGGGGTGTTCCTGGATGAGGATTCCCTGTTTGACGGTGCCAGCTATGACAGTGGCACTCCCGAAACTTCCGCGATGTTCGCCCGTATTTCGTCCGAAGCATCGGAGCGTATCTCCGGCTTCGCCATCGAGCGCCAGATTGTGCTCGGATGCTTCATGGACCCCTCGTCGCAGATGATCAGCGAAAGCCGACAGTTCATCGACCAGCTGGAGAATGGCCCCACCGGCAATGTGCTGTTGGACGCGCTTGCCGGCGACGAATCCGCCCGCACTGCGCTCAAAGATGCCAATATTCCGCAATACAGTCCTTTCGACGTAGACCCGCATGCTGAGTACGAAGTCGGCGATGTGGACAATACGGTGCGATATGCCGCGTCACTTGCTGCCAATGGCCATAGCATCGTGGTCGACGGCACCTTCCCGAAGGGCACCGCGGAGCAGGCTGTGGCCATCGCATCGCGCTGCCTGATGAATGGTCGTTCCGTGCTGTACGTGCCCGGCGTGGCCGAGCAGAAGCGTCTGTTCATCCAGACGGCCTCCGCCAATGAGATGAAGGCGCAGGTACTGGATGTATCCGATGAACACGCCAACGCCGCGCTTGATAAGCAGCTGATTGCCGCAGTCGGATTCCAGCCCGGAGTCGCCACCCAGCGATTCGACCAGCTGGCCGACGAACTCGTGGGCGTGCGCTCGCGCTTGACCCGCTATCTGGGCGACCTGCACGGGGGCAACGATAAGTGGAATGTGTCCGCATACGAGACCATTCAGAACCTGGCCCGTATCTCCGTGCTCCCGACACACCCCGCCACCCACGTTCGACTTGACGAGTCAAGTGCCCTGAGCATCGCCAACGATATTGACACATGGATCAGCAAGATGGAACGTGCCGGCGAGCTCGGCGAATACACCATCGGCCCGGAAGACACCGCATGGTACAAGGCGTCCATCACCACTGAAGAACAAGCGGTAACCGCTTACCAGCGCGTGGACGATTTGCTGCGTCGCTTCCTGCCCGCCACCCGTGAGCAGGTGGCACGCACCGTGCAGACCTGCGGATTCCCGGTTCCTCCCACCACCCGCGAGTGGGAGCGTCAGGTTACGGTTTTGAAGAATCTGCGACGAGTGCTTGACGTGTTCCAGCCAGAGATTTTCGAGCGAGACATCAGCTCCATGATCGAGGCCACCAAGCCGAAGAGCCAGCGCAAGGCCGAGGGCACGTCGATGGGATTCTGGGAGCGCCGCCGCCACGTCAAGGAAGCCAAGGATCTGCTGCGCGTCGGCGCGCAGGTCGAGGACTTGCACGAAGCGTTGAAGGTAGTCGCCAAGCAAGGGGAGCAGTGGCATCAGTTCGTGCCTCACGGCGGTTGGCCGGTGCTGCCCAGCAAGCTCGACGAGATCATCTCCACCCAAGAGGCGCTGGTCAGCAATATGACCGCGCTGGATACCGTGCTTTCCACCACACCCGCTGGTGGCAATCTGGAAACCGCCGATTTCGAGAAGGTGGAAGCACGCCTGAAAGCACTGCTGGATGATCGCAAGGCACTGGACACCTTGCCGGAGCGTTGCCTGCTGGAGCAGGAATTCGCCTCTGCCGGACTGAACGAACTGGTCGCCGATCTCAACGCTCGCCGAGTGAGCGTGGAGCAGGTGCGCGGCGAAGTGCAGCTGGCCTGGTGGACCACCGTGTTTGAGGACATTGTGCGTTCGTCCGCCATCATCTCCAACCAGGATGGTGCCGCGCTGCAGGCCGCATCCGACCGCTTTGCGCAGGTCGATGTGGAGCACGTGCGCTCCATCGGACCGATGGTGTCGCAGGAATCCATGCGCCGCCTGTGCGACATGCTGTTCTCCCGCACTCAGGAAGCCAACCAGATGCACACCGTGCTGGCAGGGCGCGCCAGTGTGTCGCTGAGCAGGATTCGCCGTGATCATCCGGAGATTCTGGCCGCGGCCAAGCCGATTCTGGTGGCCGCGCCGGGTACGCTCGCCGCACTCACCGAGCCGGGTGTGCTGGCTGATGTGGCGATTCTCGATGCGTGCGCGCACATTCCCGCTATCGAGTTGCTGTCCATCATCGGCCGCGTGCAGCAGGTGGTGGTGATCGCCCACTGCGCGACGGTAACCAGCGAAAGCGTCAAGCAGCTGATCGACACGTTGCCTCATATCGAGGTGGATGCTGCCCCATCTCGCCGTGCGCCGCGCCTGTCCGCATTCCTTGAATCCGAGGGATATGGTCCTGTTCGCTATGATGTGGCCACCGAGCCGGCTGCCGGTGAGGTGCGATTCCACCGTGTGGAAGCGAGCGGTGTGCCGGTTATGTCTTCTGGTCTGGTGGAATCCAGCCAGCCGGAGATTGATGAAGTGGTGCGTCTGATTACGCAACGTGCCGCCGGTTTTGCCGTGGTTCCTTCCAGCTATCGACTTGTGGTCGTGATGTTGACCGACGCATTCCGCACACGCTTGGGTGCCGAATTGAAGTCGTTGGCAGGCAAATCCAAGGCGATGGGCCGATTCCTGCGCCATGTGCGGTTGGTTTCCTTGCGTGACGTGGCCGGAGGTCGTGCCACTGACGTGATTCTGTCGATGTGCTATGCGAAAACCACGCACGGACGTCTGCTTCAGCAGTTCGGCCCGCTCGAAAGCACAGGCGGTCGCGGACTGTTGCTGGATGCCCTGGCATTGGCGGACCACAGCTTGGATATTGTGTCGGCCTTTGGTTCCGAAGATTTGGACGAAGAACGACTGCACCAGTCCGGTCCTCGGTTCCTGAAGACCATGTTGACGTGGGCCGAACAGCTTGACGACCGTCCGGTGCTTCCGTTGCGTGATGCGGCAGGCGGCAACGTGCTGTTCGACGATATCGCCGACAGGTTGCGCGCGCGAGGACTGAACGCTGCTGTTGATTATGGATTCGACAAGGGCGTGAAGATTCCGCTCGTGGTGGGATTGAAGGACAAGCCGTTTGCCTTGGCCGTGCAGACCGATGACGCGAACTTTATGTCCGTGCAATCCACGCGTAGGCGTCATCGTTTGTCGGCACAGGATCTCATTTCCTTGGGCTGGAATGTGATGACCGTCTGGAGTGTCGCCGCCTTCGTGAACCCCGATAAGGAAGTCGACCGTATCGTCAGCCGTATCGGTGAGATCTATCGCGAGGTTGAATAACCATGGCGGAATACTCGGCTACACGGCGCACACCGCGCAAGCACAAGCGCGTGGTGATGAAGGGCACTGAGCAGTTTGACGCTGACGGTGTCAAACTCGAGCCCGGAGACATGCAGACCGACCAACAACGGCAATCCGACGACGACAAACGCATCCTCGGCGAACTGCCGCCGCATTGGGCCGTTTTTAACGAGCGCGAGTAGGAGTTGGGGCGCACTCTGTGCGCCCCAACACTGTGTTTTCCGCAGCCGACAGGCTGCGGAAAACACAGTATCGGCCGAAGGCCGATTCCGCTTCCTACCGCACAACGGCCATAATCGCTCCGGCCTGTTGCAGCTCCATAACCTTGGCCGCGGCCTCCGGCGGCATTGCGAACGACACCAGTCGGTCGTTGCCTCCCAATGCGCCAGTCGCATCCGGTTTGCCGACATTCATCACCGTGGCGTTCTCGGCCAGCGTGCAATCGGCACCTTCGCAACCGACGGCGGAAACCAGTCTCACCTGATCGCCGGCCAATACATCGTCGACGCTACTGGCCAAGCGGACTTCAATCACCGTAGTGCCGGTCGGTGCTACGGGCGCATCTCTGGCCATATGCGTGGAAATGGGATCGGCTGCTTCGATATCGATTTGCGCCACCTTGCCCACCACATCCTCAATATTGCACGCCCAAGACGGGCCTGCCGCAGATACCGGCATATCAGCCAACTGAACGTCGGCGGCCAGAATAATGTCACCCCGTCGAATCGAGCGGGCGGCCACCACCATCGGCTCGGTCTCCACCACGGCCAATACGGCTTCAATCCCAAACAGCACTGCGAGTCCCACGCACAACGCAGCAGTGAGTCGGCGCAAGGCATCCGCCATGCGCCGTCGCCGCAATGAGCCGCGCGCAGGCGGCTTAATAAACGAAAAGGTCACCATGCAACCATGGTGACCTGAAGTTTTTCGTAAGCGCAAGCCAAATCGACCTATGTGGTTCTAGCTTGCCAAGTTATCCACAACGCTTCAAACCCGTGCAACAGACAGTGCCCGTAGTGCCAATATCCGCGGCATACCGCCGTCGACACCGTCGTTTACAGAGGAAAAGCGGGTGTACAGACCTTACTTGCCGGATTTGTCGGTGCGGTAGAAGCCGTGACCCTTGAACTCAATCGGCACGGCGGAATACACCTTGCGCACCTGCTCCTGCGAGCACTTGGGGCACACGGTAATCGGGTCGTCATTGAACGACTGCTGTTCGGTGAAGTCATAGCCGCAGTTCTTGCAACGGTAATGATAGGTAGGCAACGGATTCCTCCAACAAAGTCATATTTCTCGCGGATGGCCCAAACGCCATGCCACGCAACCGTTCATATCCTAGTCGCCGCCCTGACACATTGGCGTTACGGTCTTACTAGCCAGCTTGCTGTTGCCACTCTGGTTCCATCGGCCAGTGTGCGTGGCTGGTTGGTCAGTCTGGCTTGCGCCGAGTATCTTGGCCGGCCGGCCAGCTCAACAGGCCCGATGAGCTAAGCCGCCGGTATCCCTCCGGCGTCAGCACTCCGTCGGCCGGCACATCATGTGGTTCGGCCGGCAAATCAATGTCCAACACCTCCCACGGCCAGCACACCGCAATCAGGGGACATGCGGGCTTGCGGCGAGCCAAGGCCCGGTCATACCAGCCGGCTCCACGCCCCAGACGATTGCCCTGCGGGTCCACTGCCAAAGCCGGAGCGATGACCAGATCGGCCTTCTCCAACGCTTCGGGCGGTAGAACTGCGCCAGTTGGCTCATCGGGTCTGTGATGGACGGTGCTGGGAGAGCTGCAGCTACCGGCATTGTTCGCGCCACCCACTGCATCCATCGAGCGCAATGATTCCAATGAATCCAGCACACTCCAGCCAATTTCCAACCCAGACCCCAACCTTGGCACCAACACGTGGCAGCCATGAGCCCGCAGCCATCGCAACAGTGGCCGGGTTTCGATTTCCGAACCCATCGACACATATGCCGCCACTGTGGGACCATCCTGAATCATGTGTGCTGGGAACCGTCGCACCAGCAATTCACCGGCCGCTCCGCGTTCTTCCGCTGGAACGCGCTTGCGCCGAGACAGTATATGGTGGCGCAGCGTCGCTTTATCCGTCTTCTCTGTTTTCTCTGTGCCGCTGTAGTCGCTGCCGATATTCATGCCACTGCCCACTTCGCTCATACCGCACAATCTAGTGTTTCCATCGTAAAACGAAAGTGGCCACGGTAGCGGCGCAAGACCTTCATATGGCTACAATAAAGGCCGTGTCAGTTTTCCAGTCGATTAAAGAGGCGTTCAAGCTGGACCACCAGATCCGCCCGCCACGTCTCACCCATCCCGGTTTTCCGATAGTCCTGCGCCCCCTGACCATGGATGATGAGGACGGCTGGAACGAAGTGCGCTGGCGCAACAACGACTGGCTGGCACCTTGGGAATCCGGTGACCCGATGCATGGCGGCTCCATCACATTCAATCAATGGGTGCAGCGGCAGCGCCGTAACGAGCAGCATGGCGTCGGCGTGATCTTCGCCATCGAATACCAGATGCGTATCGTCGGCCAGATTTCGTTGGGAGCCATCGTGTATGGTGCCATGCGTACCGGCGTGGTTGGTTATTGGGTCGATCAACGGTGCGCCGGCCGCGGATTCGCGCCAATGGCACTGGCCATGCTTGCCGATTGGGCGCTCGGAGACCCATTCGGGCCCGCGTTGCATCGGCTGGAAATCGCCATTCTGCCGGATAATGCGCGTTCTTTGGCTGTGGTGCGTAAGGTCGGAGCCCATCATGAGGGACTGCGCGAGCGGTATATGTATGTCAATGGCCAGTGGCGTGACCACGTAACGTTTGCGCTGTTGGCTGAAGATATGGGGCAAGGGTTCGCCGCTAGACTCGCCGCCGCCGGTTCCAGATAAGCGTCGACCGGAAGAATTCCGCTCCGACACGCCCGGACGGAAAGCCCCAGTTCGTCGGCACGTCTCCTATCCTTGACTCTATGGGTTATGAGTCACTGAGCACTGTCGTCGTGCTGGTGATTGTGGCGATTATTATCGTTGTATGGCTGCCCGTACGTACGGCCAACGGCATGAAACGTGTGGACGAGCACCGGCAGGATCGTTATTCGCCTTCCCTGCATATCGTTGATGCAGAGAACGGCAGACGATTCGGAGACATCAAGCCGCATAAGGCGAAAGGGGCAGCAATGCCAGCATCAACACCGTCAGCGAGGCTGACATCTGAGCACATCGCCCATGTGCGGGAACTGCGCCGCGCGGCCATCCGCCGCCGGCAGATTCTCGCCGTATGCCTGCTTGCCATAACCGTGTTGGTGTTTGCCGTATCGTTCCCCCTGCATTTCAGCCCGCTGCTTGCTCTTATTCCGTTCGTGCTGTTACTGCTGGTGCTGGTGCTGGGAGCCAATGCCTCACGCCAGGCCCGGCAATGGGAGCGCAAGGTGGTCCGCTACGAGCGGGCTCATAGCGGTACGGGCTGGTCCAAGAAACCGTCTGCCGAGTCCAAGGACAGCAAGCGTGTGAATAAGGCCGAACCGGTTGCGGCCGTAACTGCGCCTGCCAAGGAGCTTTCCGAGCATGTTGAGGATGCTGCCACCGAGGTCATGGAACAGCGGCAGATTCGCCGCGCGTTACGCGATGCCGAGATTGAGCAGGCCAAGGCCAAGGCGTTGCGTCAGTCCGCCGCCGCATATCAGGCCGCGGAAGAGCACGCCAAACAGTCTGAGAAGTCTGATATTGCACAGTCCGCCGCCGATAAGCCTGCCGCCGAGCCGTCTGCTATGGTCGATGAATCCGCCGACCGTAAGTCCGCTGCCGAAACCAGCGAATCTTCCGCCACACCTGATGCCTCCGTTCGCACAGACAAGTCGATTGAGTCGGACAAGTCCGTCGCCCCTCGAGTTGAACCATCGCTTACGGTGCGTGACGAGCGCGATGAGCGCGACGATGCCGCTGCCGCTGCCGATGCCACGTCGGAACTGGTCAGCGTACGCCCTGCCCGAGCACTGGACGTCTTCGATATGTCCACCTCGCAGGATCTCATCTCCTTCACTTTGGGTGGGGAATATAACGCCGACAACGCTCCGGAAAGCTTGGAGATCAAGTCGACCCGTCAGGTGTCCAAGGCGGAACCTGTCGAACCCGCAGTGGCGGAAAAGTTGATTGACGAGGCCCGAGCCGTCAAGGCCGCGGACGACGCCAAGGCTGTCAGCGCCGGAAACGCTGTAGACACTGAGCCGGAGCGGCGCGATGATGCCGATACGGACGCCGATGACGAGGCTGCAAACGCCGCCCAGCGAGCCGCATTCCACGAATCCGAGGAACGTGCCGACGTCGAAGCGCCAGCGGCGACCACCGATTCGTTGGGCGCAGGCCTGGACTCCATTCTTGCCCGCCGCGGCAACTGAGCGTTGCGATTCGACGATTTTCTCTCACAGCGTTAGCACTCGAGTTGGCAGAGTGCTAATAATCGCGCTACGATGTGTCCTAGCGCAAAGGGACAACGCAAGTGATCGTCAGCCTCTTGAGACGTTCTGGCGCGGCATTATCGAACTACAAGTAGATACGAGGTGACCCACAGTGTCGATTAAGCTCACACCGTTGGAAGACAAGATCATCGTCAAGCAGGCCGAGGCCCAGACCCAGACCGCTTCCGGTCTGTACATTCCGGACAATGCCAAGGAGAAGCCTCAGCAGGGTGAAGTCCTGGCCGTTGGCCCGGGCCGTCGTGACGACAAGGGCGAGCGCATCCCGATGGATGTCAAGGTCGGCGACAAGGTGCTGTACTCCAAGTACGGCGGCACCGAAGTCCACTACGAGGGTGAGGACTACCTCATCGTCGGCGCCCGCGACATTCTCGCCATCCTCGGCTGATTAGTCGCCTAGCGAACTTCAACAACCCCGACTGTTCCCACGGACAGTCGGGGTTTTCTCTTGCCAGGCGGAAAGGGGCTCCCCCCGGAGAGGGGAGCCGAAAACCGCTCCCACCAAACGCCCAGCCATGCCTGCTATGCATAAGGGTGCATGCGCGCAACGTAGTTGAGTTCGGCGTTGCACCGCATCTACACTGGGTAACGGATTGGGGTCCCTATGGAAGAGGCTCAGTCGGCGACTTGGCCGAGCGGCTTAAGACATTTTGCACAAGACGGCAGTAGGTCGACGGTATGTTGTTTTTTTCCGTGTCGCAGGTTCGTGGTGTCGTCGCTGTGCCAATGGTTGTCTCTCTACCGACGCTGAGTGCCGTGGCATGAGGCCAGCGTCGGCAGTGGGCCACGGAATGGCGATGTGCCGATGCTGAGCCGCGTTGGTGTCGTTATAGGGCCAGTTTTTGGACCATTGCCGACGGCAAATCGGCGTTTTGTGTCGGCGACGGTCCAAAAACTGGCGGTCTGCCGACGATAAGTGCCGTCATCGTCGGCAGACCGCCAGGTATTGTCCCCGTGCCGACGTAAAAAGCCCTGCCATCGTCGTCACCGAGCCATCTTGTGACTCACTGACGGCGGCAGCAGGGCGGAAGAGGCCGAAATCATGCGCGCGGTGCGGTCTCACACCTCGAATCCGGCCTCCACCAGCGCGTGATCGATGTCGCGAATCAAATCGTCCGTATCCTCCAGACCCACGGCCAGACGGAAGAAGCCGCGGTGGAACTCAGGCGGGTACAGGTACTGGCGCTCGTCATCCTCACCGAGGAACACGATCAGCGATTGGTCATGGCCGAGCGAGACGGCAGACGTAATCACATTGAGCTTGGAAACGAATCGGTTGTGCCCGTCGTGGTCGGTGTCGAGGCCGAACGACAGCACGCCGCCGAACCCGGAGTCCGGGCGGGCCAGCTGGCTGACCGCCACCTCGTGGTGCGGGTGCGATTCCAGACCGGGGTACGCCACGAAACGCACCACATCCAGCGATTCGAGATGCTTGGCAATCGCCAAGGCCGAGGCGTCGTGCTGGCGGATGCGCAGCGGCAGCGTCACCGAGCCGCGATTGATCAGCCAGGCATTGAACGGCGAGATGATGCCGCCGAAGTTCACCTGCGCGGTGAAGCGGATCTGGTCCGTGCGCGCCTTGGTGGTGGCGATCGAGCCGCCCAGCGCGTCGCCATGGCCGTTGATGTATTTGGTGAGCGATTCGATGACGATATCCGCGCCGAGATCGAGCGGGCGCACGTTGTACGGCGTGTTGAAGGTGTTGTCCACCGAAACCAGAATGTCCGGGTTCGCTTCGTGGGCCAGTTTGGCGATGGTGGCGATGTCCGAGACCTTGAGCGTCGGGTTCGCCGGCGTCTCGATATGCACCAGCTTGGTGTTGGGGCGAAGCGCCGCGCGTACGTTCTCGGGATCGGAGGTATCCACGATGGAGGTTTCGATGCCGTACTTCTCCGGCAGAATCTGGTTCAACAGGCGGTAGGCGGCGATATAGGTGGTGTCGGAGAAGATCGCGTGGTCGCCTCGGTTGAGGAACGTGGTGAACGTGGCGGCCAGCGCGGCCACGCCGGAAGCGAGCACCACCGCATCCTCGGCACCTTCAAGACGGGCCAGCTTTTCTTCCAGATAGCGCTGGTTCGGATGCCCGTTGCGCGTGTAAAGGTTCACGTCCGAACTGGACCAGTTGATGTCCGAGGGGTCGTAGGGCAGCGCGTAGGCGTTCGCCAGCGTGATGGGGCGACGGATCGCGCCGGTTTCGGCGTCGACCCCGTTACCGAGGTGAATGGCCAGCGTGCCGAATCCGAGCGGCTGGTCGTCGAATGATTGTCCGTGATGTACAAGATCAGAAGCCATGCGCCCAGCATGCCAGCATGCGCCGTGCCGCGCAAACAGGCGACATCGCTCGAAAACCGCGCCATTGCAAGGTTCTAGAGCACCATATAAGAAAAATGATTGGGTGAAGTGCGGGGTGCAGCCTTGGTCGGGGCTGTTTGCAGGGCCGAAGCGGGCCCTGAAAACACGCTGTGAGACACGCCGATAAAACCGCAGAATTCCGCGGTAAAACAAGGTTCGCGTAGGGGCCGATTTGCATACCTGGAAAATCTGTGGTTATATAGCCAAGTTGCCTGTTGAGGTCAAACACCGCGGCGGGAAACAGACTGGCGGATTTCCCAAGCGGTCAAAGGGAGCTGACTGTAAATCAGCCGCTTCGTGCTTCAGTGGTTCGAATCCACTATCCGCCACGCCCCGATAGCTCAGTGGTAGAGCACTTCCTTGGTAAGGAAGAGGTCGTGAGTCCAATTCTCACTCGGGGCTCTCTGGCGGGGTAGCTCAGCTGGCTAGAGCGTACGACTCATAATCGTAAGGTCAAGAGTTCGAGCCTCTTCCTCGCTACAAATCGCGCCCGCTAACCGGTGGGCGCGCACTATACCTAAGAACACAGAGGTGAATGACAATGGCTAAGAGCGCCGACATCCGTCCGGGCATCACGCTGGCCTGCACCGAGTGCAAGGAGCGTAACTACATTACGACTAAGAACCGTCGTAACACGCCCGACCGTCTTGAGCTCAAGAAGTTCTGCCCGCGCTGCGGCAAGCAGACCGTGCACCGCGAGACTCGTTGATCGCAGGCATCACAGCTTTACAAAACCCGGCCCATTCGGCCGGGTTTTTGCGTATTGCCTCCGGAGGCGAGTGGCAGGGTGCGGAATCAGTATCCGCATCGCGTGAGAAACGGCAGAAATCCCGCGTCTGAACGAACCCCTCGCGGGCGTTCTGTCGTTTCGGGCCGCCAAAACGGCAGAAATCCCGCGCCACCTTCGTTCAGACGCGGGCGTTCTGCCGTTTCAGCCGATGATTGCCCCGATATCGCACCTGCGCCACTAAGATAGTAAGCCATGACAAGCTTTGCAGACATCACCACCATGGGCGTGGGCGGCCCCATCGCCCATTTCATCGAGCCGACCACGCGCGTGGGACTCATCGAAGCCGTGGAGGAAGCCGATTCCAAAGGCCTGCCCTTGGTCGTCGTCGGTGGCGGCTCCAACCTGCTTGTTTCCGATAAGCCTTTTGACGGCGTGGTGGTTCGAGACGCCCGACGCCTCATCACTGTGCCGGACGAGGCTGCACCGGTAGAGGGCGAGGATCGCACCGTGCATGTCAATGCCGAGGCCGGTGCCAATTGGGATGATTTCGTGGCCTTCACCGTAGAGCTCGGGCTCGAGGGCGTCGAGGGACTGTCCGGCATTCCCGGCACAGTCGGCGCTTCCGTGGTGCAGAACATCGGTGCCTACGGGCAGGAAGTCGCCACTTCGGTCGAATCGGTGGAAGTCTGGGATCGAGACACCAAAACAACGCGCGACCTCACACCCGCCGATCTTCGATTCGGCTATCGATACTCCGCACTGAAGACCAGCATGTACGCCGGCCCCGGCCGGCCGGCCGGCCGATTCTTCCCGACGCCACGCTACGTGGTGCTTTCCGTCACCTTTGCCCTGACCCACTCGGCCGAAGGCACGGTAGGTTACGGACAGCTTGCCAAAGCGCTTGGCGTCGAAGTGGGCGACCGTATGGCCACCGCCGACATCCGCAAAGCCGTGCTCGCAGTACGTGCCGCCAAGGGCATGCTCGAGGACCCTACTCGCTACGCCTTGCCTGACATGGCCACCGCCAAGCGCGAGGCCAATATCCTGACCGATCTGGAGCGTCTGGCCTCCCTCAATGAGGCCGCCGGCATTCCCGTTGGCGATGACGGTCTGCCTGCTCCCGACTACAATCGCCACAGCTGCGGCTCGTTCTTTATGAATCCGATTCTGACCGCCGACCAAGCGGCGGCCCTGCCCGAAGATGCGCCGAAGTTCGACGCGACTCTGCCTGACGGCACTCCCGGCACCAAGACGTCCGCCGCCTGGCTCATCGACCATGCCGGCTGCCATAAGGGATATAAGGTCGATGCGGACGCGCCGGCCAGTCTATCCACGCAGCACACGCTGGCCTTGACCAATCGTGGGGGAGCGAGCGCGGCCGATATCGCAGCTTTGGCGCGTGCGGTTCAGCAGGCAGTCAAGAGCGCGTTCGGAGTGGACTTGGTGCCCGAACCGGTCTGCGTCGGTGTGCTGTAATCGCGCTATTGATTGATGGAGTGGGTTATTAATCCCATATATTGCGGACTCTGAGTCTTATTAATAGACAAGACACGCGGGCTCTTCTATACTCGATTGTCGGTATTGTGCGCATTCGGTGATAACGCCCGATTTTTTGCGCACTTTCGGATTCCGGGTCTGACGTAAGAAGGCA
>OGPR01000516.1_pt1 | contig 39952 bp, 31 predicted proteins | sample 1552981 | NCBI WGS metagenome assembly OGPR01 (sample SAMEA2580260, study PRJEB22360) | human gut metagenome | biome: human gut; feature: human-associated habitat; material: faeces | place: Denmark | collected 2008/2010 | reverse complement strand
GAAACGGCCTCGACAGAACGAGTCCCCGCGCCATGCGCGAAGCCTCTTATCCTCTGCGTCCGTTTCCTCCTCTTTCCCGTCGAACCGCTTCGCTGGGTTCGCCGGGAATGCTTGAATCTCACAGCTGCACCAATATAAAAACCCGCGGCTCCCCGATATGTTCAGGGAGCCGCGGAATTTTTGTATGCTTACCGGTGCGTGCCGACAAAGAAGACGGAGATCACGCCCGGGCCGGTGTGGGCACCGATGACGGGGCCGACGTAGTTGATAATAATATCCTTGACCGGGGTCAGGGCGCGGATCTGTTCGGCCGTGTATTCCGCATCCTCGATGCAGTCGCCGTGGCAAATGAAAACGGTCTGCTCCGCCGGGTTGATAGCCGTGTCGGCCAGCTTCTGCGCGAGGGCTTTGAGCGCAGCTTTCCGGCCTCTGGCCTTGGTGACGTTCTTGAGCGTTCCGGCATCATCGGTGTGCATGACGGGCTTGATCTGCAAAACGGTGCCGACGATGGCCGTCGCCGCATCGACGCGGCCGCCGCGCTTTAAGAACATCAGGTCGTTGACCGTGAACCAGTGGCAAAGGTGCGGAATCGTCTCGCGGACATAGTCCGCGACCTCGTCCATGGACGCGCCGGACTGCTGCTTCTTTGCGGCCAAATACAGAAGCAGACCTTCGCCCAGAGACGCGCAGAGCGAATCAATGGCGATAAGTTTTCGCTCAGGGTATTTTTCCCGCAGTTCGTCGCAGGCGATCGCACCGGACTGATACGTTGTGCTCAGTCCGGAGGAAAAGCCGATGAAGAGGATATCAAGACCCTCCTTCAGTTTTCCCTCCATGACGGCGGTGAACTCCGAGACGTTAACGGCGCTCGTGGTGGCGCGTTCGCCGTTGCGGAGTTTGTCGTAAAACTCCTTGAAGCCGATCTCGCGGCCGTCGAGATAGTTGGCGTATGTATGCTCCCCAATCAGAACATGCAGCGGCAGGACGGCAAGATCGAGTTCATCCGCCAGCGCCTGCGGCAGATCGCAGGAGGAGTCTGTTACGATTTGAAAACGTTTTTCCATGTGTGACCTCCGGTTCTTAATTTCTGAAGCATATTATACCGCGCCGTGCCGCAAAATGCTATTCAAAAAACGCTTTTTCCCGCTCTACACGTCTGAACGCCCGGTCTACCCGCGGTAGAGTCCCTGCGGCGCAAGGACTTGCGCTGTTTTAGCTTTGCCTCTTTTCGGAAGGGCGCAGATGTGGTAAAATAGGAATATCGCGAATTCCAAACAGGAGAAGTCCAATATGAACAATGACATGCAATCGCAGTTTGACCCTGAAAATGCACCCGCGTTCGACCGTCTGCGCGACCGCAGGCGTGCAAAGCGCCGCCGGGTGCTCCGCGTCGTGCTGACGCTTCTTGTGTGCGCGGCACTTCTGGGCGGCGCAGCCTACTACGCGCACCGGCAATTCGTAAAGCCCTATCTCGACACACCGGTCACGAGCGGCGAGACAGACGCCCCTTCCGAGCCTGAGGTCACTGTCCCTGAGACGCAGGTGCAGGAACCCGCCCCGGAGCCGTCGCCGGAACCAGAACCCGAACCGGAACCTGAGCCGGAACCAGAACCCGAGCAGCCTGCTCTAACGCTGGCAGAGTCGTCGGAGACGACCCAAACGCTCGATTTGGAGTTGTATTCGTCTTCCGCCATATTGGTCGATGTGCAGAACGGGACGGTGCTGGCCGAAAAGGGCATGGACGAAAAAATTTACCCCGCATCCATGACGAAGGTCATGACGCTGCTGGTGGCGGCGGAGAATCTGCCGGATCTCGACGCGGCGTTCACCATGACGCAGGCCATCATTGACCCGCTGTACCTCGCGGGCGCGTCAATGGCGGGCTTTGTGAACGGCGAGACGGTCACGATGCGCGATCTGCTGTACGGCGCAGTTGTACCCTCCGGCGCGGAGGCGACGGAGGCGCTGGCGCAGGCCGTGGCCGGAAGCGAGGAAGCGTTTGTCGCTATGATGAACGAAAAGGCCGCGGCGCTGGGCCTGACCAACACGCATTTCATGAACACCAGCGGTCTGCACGACGAGAACCACTATTCCACGGTGCGCGAGATCGCGCTGATTTTACAGGCGGCACTGGAAAACGAGACGTGCGCAGAAATATTAAGCGCAGAGAATTACCGGGCGAGCGAAACGGAGCAGCACCCGGACGGGCTTGCCATGACGAACAAATTCCTCTACCGCGTCCATCACGAATACGCCCTGAACGGCGCGGAGATCACAGCCGCCAAGACAGGTTATACCGCCGAGGCCATGAACTGCTGCGCGAGCGCCGGAAAAACGCCGGACGGCAGAAGCGTGATCTGCGTGACGGCGAACGCGTGGACGGGTGATTTCTGCATCGAGGACCATATTGCGCTCTATACAAAATACTGCGGAAGCACAGAAGCCGAATAACGGGAGGATACCGGATATGAAAAAGCTGTCCCCGCGCGTCTGGCTGACGCTCATTCTCGTCGGCCTGGTCGGCCAGTTTGCCTGGACAATCGAAAATATGTATTTTAACGTCTATCTCTACAACACCATCTCCACCGACCCCGGCTATATTTCCGCCATGGTCGGCTGGAGCGCGGCTGCCGCCACGCTGACGACGCTTCTGATGGGCGCGCTGTCCGACCGTGTGGGAAAGCGCAAGCTGTTTATCTGCGGCGGCTATCTGCTGTGGGGCCTGTCCACGGCGGCATTCGGCCTCGTGACGGTCGAAAACGCGGCGAAGCTGTTCCCGGCAGCCTCCGCGGCAGCTGCTGCGGCAGTGATGATCGTCGTGCTCGACTGCGTGATGACCTTTTTCGGCTCAACAGCCAACGACGCGGCCTTCAACGCGTGGATCACCGACACTGTGCCCAATGAGGCGCGGGGCAAGGCTGAATCCGTGCTGGCCATCCTGCCGCTGATCTCCATGCTCGTCATTTTCGGACTGTTCGACAGCATGACGCAGCGCGGGCAGTGGCAGAAATTCTTTGCGATCTTCGGCGGACTCGTCGTGCTGACGGGCGTTGTGTCCATCTTCCTGATCCCCGAGCCGAAGCTGGAACCGAGACGGGACAGCTATCTGAAAAACCTTGTCTACGGGCTCCGCCCGACTGTTGCGAAAGAGAACCCGGCGCTCTATCTGTCCTTTGCGGCGTTCTGCCTGTTTTCCGTGGCCGTGCAGGTCTTCTTCCCGTATCTCATTATCTATATGCAGAACTATCTGCATTTTGACGGCTACGCCCTCGTGCTGGGCATTGTACTGATCTTTGCGTCGGTCGTGAGCGTGCTCTCCGGCCGCGTGATCGACCGGCTCGGCGAACTGCGGTGCGTACTTCCGGCGGCAGGAGTCATGTTCACCGGACTGCTCGGCATGTTCTTCGCGCGGTCGATGCTGGCCGTGATCCTGACGGGCTGCATTATGATGTCCGGCTATATGCTGGTCACGGCGATTTTGTCCGGTATCATCCGCGACCATACACCTGCCGGAAAGGCCGGACATTTTCAGGGCATCCGCATGATCTTCGGCGTTCTGCTGCCGATGATTTTAGGCCCTGCCATCGGCGCAGCGGTCATTCGCGGCAGCGATTCCACCTATGTTGATCTCGGCGTGGTAAAGACTGTGCCGACGCCGTCCATTTTCCTTGCGGCAGCCGTCGTGCTGCTGCTGATTCTGCCGCCGGTGCTGCTACTTAAAAAGAAGGAGGAGGCAAAATGCTGACACGCTGGGGTGAAACACTGGACAAGGACACTGTTTTGCAGGAATATCCCCGCCCGCAGCTTGTGCGGGAAAGTTATTATAATCTTAACGGCCTCTGGGACTATGCCATCACGGCCTCCGACGCCTGCCCCAGCGCGTGGGACGGGAACATTCTCGTGCCATTTTCGCCGGAAGCGCCGCTGTCCGGGGTGAGCCGGGCCCTGAAGCCCGGTCAGGTGCTCTGGTACCGGCGGACGCTGCCGTTCGGAAAGCAGGACGGCAGGCGGATGCTGCTGCACTTCGGAGCCGCCGACCAGCGGGCATGGGTGTACGTCAACGGCCTTCTTGCCGGGGCGCATACAGGCGGGTATACAGCCTTTACGCTGGATATTACAAAGCTTCTGCAAGATGGCGAAAATGTCCTGACCGTCGCTGTGCGTGACGATACGGACACCGTGCCCCTCTCGCGCGGGAAGCAGAAGACAACGCGCGGCGGCATCTGGTACACGCCGCAGAGCGGCATCTGGCAGACCGTCTGGGCGGAACAGGTACCGGAGCATTATATACAGTCGCTTCTGTTTACTCCGGAACTGCCGAAAGGACGCATCCGCTGGATGCTCACCGCGTCCGCGCCGAAAGACGCTCGAATCGAAATTTCCTATCAGGGAGCTCCGGTCACCGAGGGCGTAACGGACGAGGACGGCTGCGGCAGCGCCGTTCTGCCGCCGGAGCAGCTGCACCTGTGGTCCCCGGAGGCGCCGAACCTCTATGACGTAACCGTCACATTGGGGGACGATACCGTCAAAAGCTATTTCGCCATGCGCACCGTCGGCACTGGGATAGACGCAGCAGGTCATCCGTGCCTGCTGCTGAACGGGCAGCCGTACTTCCACCACGGCGTGCTCGATCAGGGCTACTGGCCGGACGGGTTATATACCGCACCGTCGGACGACGCGCTGATCTATGATATCGAACTGATGAAGCGTCTGGGCTTCAACATGCTGCGCAAGCATATCAAGGTCGAGCCCATGCGCTGGTATTATCACTGCGACCGGCTGGGCATGCTGGTCTGGCAGGACATGCCCTCCGGCGGCGGACAGTACAATCTGCTGACCATCTCCACGCCGCTCATCACCGGCATTCATCTCAAGGACAGTCATTACCGCCTTTTCGCCCGTACGGACGCGCAGGGCCGCGAGGACTTCACACGCGAACTGACGGAGCTGATCACGCAGCTGCAGAACTGCCCGTGCATCGTCTTGTGGGTGCCGTTCAACGAGGGCTGGGGACAGTTTGACGCGAAAAACGCAGTGCGGCTGATCCGCAGGCTCGACCCCACGCGGCTGATCGACCATGCCAGCGGCTGGCACGATCAGGGCGTGAGCGATGTGAAAAGCCTGCATGTGTACTTTAAGCCCTATCGCTTCCGGCCTGACAAGAAGGGCCGCGCAGTCGTTCTGTCGGAGTTCGGCGGATACAATCTGCCGGTTGCGGGACATACCTGGAACACGAAAAACTTCGGCTACAAGGGCTATCAGACGCCCGAGGCACTGGGCGAGGCGGTCAAAACGCTCTATGAAACGCAGATCATTCCTGCACGCAGAGCGGGGCTTGCCGCCGACGTTTACACGCAGCTGAGCGATGTAGAGGATGAGGTCAACGGCTTTGTGACCTATGACCGGCGCGTGGAAAAGCTGCCGGAGGCGCTGATGCAGGCCATCGCGCAGGAACTGAGAGGAGATTGACCATGAAAAAACGGATACTGGCGCTGCTTCTGGTGCTGACGCTGCTGGTGTTCGGCGGCTGCACGGTGCGCGACACGGTGCAGGTCATGGGAATCAGCGTTACGACGCTGCAGGAGTTGGCGGACGCTGCGCTGTCCGAGGACACGGAAGCGCCCGAATCGGGCGAGCAGTTTGTCACTGCCGAAGACCCGGAGGTCACGCAGACTGCCGACACGGTTGATGCGCACGGGTATTATTACGATGCAGAGCACGTCGTTCTGTATCTTGACGCCTACGGCCATCTGCCGGAGAACTATATCACAAAGTCCGATGCCCGCGCGCTCGGCTGGGAGGGCGGCAGCGTTGAAGCATACCGGGAAGGAGCCGCCATCGGCGGCGACCGCTTCGGCAACCGCGAAGGGCTTCTGCCGGAGAAAACAGGAAGAACCTATACCGAATGCGACATCAACACACTCGGCGCAGACTCACGCGGAGCCGAGCGTCTGATTTTCTCGAACGACGGGCTGTATTTTTATACATCCAACCACTACGCGTCGTTTACGGAACTGACCGTGGACGGAGGCACTGTCATATGGAACTGACCTACCGGATCGACTGCCGGGAACTGACCTCCCGCGCTGCTGCGCACGACTGCTTTGCGCGCGTGTTTTCGCTGCCCGCGTCCTATGGGCGGAATCTCGACGCACTGTACGATGTTCTGACCGATCTGCCGCCGTGTACGCTTATATTGGAGCATATTGACTGCCTGTATGGTACACTCGGGCCGTATGCGGAAAAGCTGCTTGACACCTTCCGCGATGCAGCGCTGGAAAACAAAAATATCCAAATTCAAGAAGATGCCAAAACTTTTTGAGCATTTTTCGTGCCTTGTCTATATTGCCAGAAAACAGGCGTTTTTCCTTGTGTGAATTGTCAATTTACAAAGTGCGGCATTGTCGGATAAAATACGCAATATGAACGAACTGTGAATAAGTCGTTCAAGAAAGAGAAATCAAGGAGGAACTCTATGGAAATCCAAACTGGCGCATTGGTAATCGTTCTTGCGTACATGGTCGGCATGATGATCATCGGCTACGTCGTCGGCAAGATCAACATCAAGGGCAGCGCGGACTATCTCGTTGCCGGCCGCAGAATGGGCCTGTTCATGGTCGCGTTCTCGCTGTCTGCCAACAACATCGGCGGCGGCAGCACCACCGGCCTCGCGCAGAAAGCGTTCGGCGCATGGGGCGTCAGCGCGATCTGGTACGTCCTGGCCGCGTCTCTGGCTATGATCCCGCTGGCCTACTTCGCTCCCAAGATCCGCAAGACCATGGCTGTCACGATCCCCGAGGTCGTCGGCCGCCGCTTCGGCAAGGTTTCCAGCAACTTCACGGCAGTCCTCAGCGTCCTGTCGCTGTTCTGCCTGACCTCTTCCCAGATCGGTGCTTCCGGCGCTGTTATCAACGCGCTGATCCCGTCGATCCCCCTGAACGTCTGCCTGCTGCTGGCCGGTTTCGTCACCATCTTCTACACGACCTTCGGCGGCATGATCGCGGATCAGGTTTCCGACCTTATCCAGTTCGGCATCATTCTCGTCGGTCTTGCCATCGCAACGCCGATCGTCCTGAAGCATGCCGGCGGCTGGGCTGCGATCTCCGCTGCACTGCCCGGCGAAAAGCTGAACATGACCCAGATCGGCTGGGCCTCCATCATTGGCTACTTCTTCAACTACTTCTGCACCTTCCTCTGCGGCCCCGAAATGGTCTCCCGCTTCGAGACCTGCAAGGACGAGAAGACTGCGGTTCGCGCCTCCTTCCTCTGCGCCATTCTCATGGCTGCCATGGCAGTCTTCCCGACCCTCCTCGGCCTTGCCGCTTTCGCGCTGAAGGATCAGCTGCCCGGCCTCGCCGAGAACGGCTCCAACGCCATGATGATTGTCACCGGTACTTATGCGCCCGGCATCGTCACTGGTCTTATTTCCGCCGCTATCATCTGCGCGACCATGTCCTCGGCAGACTCCAATCTGCTGTGCATGTCCACGATGATCATCAACGACATCTATCCCGGCTTCGGCGGCAAGAAAAAGCTGAATGACAAGCAGACCATCTTCTATACCCGTCTGTGCAACGTTATTGCAGCGCTCATCGCCATGTGCATCTCCATGTTCGGCGTTTCCCTCGTCGCCATGAACACCTTCGCATTCGGTATCCGCTGCGCAGGCCCGTTCGCGGCATACGGCCTCGGCCTTGCCGTTCCGAAGGCAACAAAGAACTCCGGCCTGATCTCCATCTTCACCGGCACCATCGCTTTCGTCGTCTGGCAGCTTCTGTCCAACGGCGGTACGCTGTGGTTCATGATGCCGGTCGTCTTCGGCAGCCTTGTCTCCGTCATCACGTTCTATGTTGTGAACCTGATCGAGTGGAAGCGCGGCGTTCCCGCTGCTCCCTCCGCTTACGCTGTCGAGGAAGCCAAGTAATCCCTCTTCCCCCAACTGAAACCGCCCGCCCTGCCGCATGGCAGGGCGGGTTTTCTGCCTCTTGACATTTTCTGCAGAGTTCGTTAAAATCTGTTCATCGGAGGGTCGATTCATTGATTATTCGGCTGGATAAGATGCCGGGCATGCGTCCGGGGTTTTATCCGGTCTTTTTTTGGAGTTGAAGCTATGGAAAACCAGAAAAATGATTTCCTGAACGGGCCAATTCTTTCCCCGCTGCTGCGGTTTGCGGGGCCGGTGCTGCTGGCGCTGTTTCTGCAGGCGATGTACGGCGCGGTCGATTTGATCGTTGTCGGAAAATTCGCGGGCACAGCGGACATCTCCGCCGTCTCGACCGGCAGTCAGGCTATGCATCTTGTCACATCGCTTCTCGTCGGGCTCACAACGGGCGTGACCGTTCTTCTGGGCCAGAAGATCGGCGAGGGCAGGCCGGACGAAGCCGGGAATGTCGTCGGCAGCGCGATCTGCCTGTTCGTGTGCGTCGCGCTTGCGCTAACGGCGCTGCTTTCTGCGCTGACCGAGCCATTCTGCCGTCTGCTGCAGGCCCCAGAGGAGGCCTTTGTTCCCACGACACAGTATGTGCGCATCTGCTCGGCGGGAACGCTGTTCATTGTGGCGTTCAACGTCATCGGCAGCGTCTTCCGCGGGCTTGGCGACTCCAAAATGCCGCTGATCACGGTTGCGATCGCGTGCGTTACGAACATTTTCGGCGATCTGCTGCTGGTAGACGTATTCCAGATGGGTGCAGCCGGCGCGGCGCTTGCAACGGTGTTCGCACAGGCGGTCAGCGTGATTTTGTCCCTGTTCGTCATCATGCGCCGCAAACTGCCCTTTACGTTCCGCAAGGAGCAGCTGCGCTTTGACCGGCCGCTCACAGCCGGAATTCTGCGTCTCGGCATTCCGATTGCGCTGCAGGACGTGCTGGTCGGCGTGTCGTTCCTCGTCATTCTGGCTATTGTCAATTCTCTGGGACTCTTGCAGTCTGCCGGCATGGGCATTGCGGAAAAGGTCTGCGCGTTCGTCATGCTGCTGCCGTCGGCATTTTCTCAATCCGTGTCCGCGTTTGTCGCGCAGAATACCGGCGCAGGTAAGCCGGAACGCGCAAAAAAAGCGCTGCGCTACAGCGTCGCCGTCTCGCTGTGCATCAGCGTGTTTGTGTTTTACTTCAATTTCTTCCATGGCGATCTGCTCGCTGGAATTTTTGCAAACGACCATGCCGTCATTCTCGAAGCGGCAGACTATCTCAAGGCCTACGCCATCGACTGTCTGCTGACCTCATTCCTATTCTGCTTTGTCGGCTATTTCTCCGGCCTCGGCAAGACAGTCTTTGTCATGACGCAGGGCATTCTGGGCGCGTTCGGCGTCCGTATCCCCGTGTCGTTCGCCATGTCCCGGCTGCCGAACGTGCGCCTGTTCTACATCGGCCTTGCGACCCCCTGCTCGACCGTTGTGCAGGTCCTGCTGTGCCTTGGCTATTATGCGCATCTGGCCCGCAGGGAACGGCGCGCATAGCTTGGACGCGGTTGGTGCATTCTACTGGTACAATTTCGCCATGGTTCATGCCATTTTATACGATTGTGCGCTTTCAGAAAACCCCGGACGGGCTTTGGCCTGTCCGGGGTTTTTTTATGCGATATCGTACTGACTCTTGTAGATTTCGTAATAGAAGCCCTTTTTCTCCAGCAGATCGCGGTGCCTGCCCTGCTCCACAATACGGCCGTCGCGCAGAACCAGAATGAGGTCGGCATCGACGATCGTGGACAGGCGGTGGGCGATGATGAAGCAGGTCCTGCCGCGCATGAGGCGGTCCATGGCTTTCTGGATGAGCAGTTCCGTACGCGTATCGACATTGGATGTCGCTTCATCGAGAATCAGTAGTTCGCGCTGCGCGAGAAGCGCCCGCGCGATGGTCAGCAGCTGCTTCTGGCCAGAGGAGATCGATGAGGTATCGCTGCCGACCACGGTATCGTAGCCCTTGGGGAGCGTGCGGATAAAATGGTCGCAGTACGCCTCATCGCAGGCGCGGATAATTTCCTCGCGCGTCGCGTCCGGCTTGCCGAAGGCTACGTTCTCGGCGATCGTGCCGCCGAAGAGCCATGTGTCCTGCAGCACCATGCCGAAGCGGTCGCGTGTGGAGGCGCGGGAATAGTTCGCAATGTCGTGCCCGCTCAGCAGGATGCTGCCGGAATCGACGTCGTAGAACCGCATGAGCAGATTCACAATCGTCGTCTTGCCCGCACCGGTCGGGCCGACGATGGCGACGTGCTGGCCCTTTTCCACATGCAGGTTCAAATCTTGGATGAGTTCGGTATCCGGCTCATAGGCAAAATCCACATGTCGGAACTCCACGCTGCCGTCTCCGCCCGCAGGAAGAGCTTGTTCGATCGGCGCTTCCTCCGGCAGCTCCAGCAGATCGACGACGCGCCGGGCGGCCGCCTTGGCCTGCTGCAGCGTACTCAGGCCGTTGGAAATCTGCTCGAGCGGCTCGGAAAACTGCCGTGCGAACAGCACCAGCGTCACAATCACGCCCACCGGAACGCCCTGCCGCACGATCAGCCAGCCGCCGAGCAGATTGATGGCGATATACGCCAGCGAGTTGGACGCAGTGATGACCGGCTGGACGATGGCGGAGAGATAGGTTGCTTTCGCCTCGGAGACGCGGCGCGCATCGTTGATCTCCGCGTGGCGTTTGGCGCAGTGCTCCTCGAGATTATAAGCCTTTGTCGTCGCGTAGTTCGTGTAGGCTTCTTCCACGACGGAATACAACTCGCCGGACTGCTTGAACATCTGATGGAAATACGTTTCCGACCGGCCCGCGATCTTTGCTGACAGCCAGATGGAAACCGGCATGAACGCGATCACGGCCAGCGAAAGCTGCCAGTTCTGCAAAAACATCACGACCGCGATGGCAAGGATCTGCAAAAAGCCGCCCGTGATGGTATCGAGCACGGTATGCAGGGAGCCGCCGATCCGGGACACGTCCTCCGTCATGCGCGAGAGAATATCGCCGACGGGCGTGTGATCGACAAAGCTGACGGGCAGGCGCTGGATTTTGTCGGAGATCTGGATGCGCAGATTGCAGGTAAAATACCGGCTGACGGCGCGGTTGAGCAGCTGCATCTTGCCGTAGCTGATGGCGGCGCGCAGGAGATACACACCGGCCAGCGCCAGAAGCCCCGGCGCGAGCTGCGCCAGCACGGACGCGCCCGTCTCCGGCGCGTCAAAATAGTCAATTAAGATCTGCACCAGATCGCCCATCCGCGTCGGAATGATGAGCGCGCACACAACAAGCACCAGACTCATAAACACGCCAAGCGCAAGCTGCCAGCGGATGGCCTTCGCGCCCTTCAGCAGCTGAATAAGCGCGTCGGCGGAAACGTGGTTTTTCTGTTCCTGCTTCACTTCGCGTCACCTCCTGTCTGCGAGGCGTAGATCTCCTGATAGATCTTACAGCGGGACAAAAGTTCCGCGTGTACACCGTGATCGACCAGCCGCCCGCGGTCCATGACGAAGATGTGATCCGCGTTCATAGCCGAGGTGATGCGCTGGGTAATGACGATCTGGGTCTTGCCCTGAATTTTCTCATTGAGGCTCCGGCGCAGGTTCGCTTCTGTCAGGAAGTCGAGCGCAGAGAAGCTGTCGTCGAAGACATAGATCGGCGCGTCCTTCAAAATCGCGCGTGCGATGCACAGACGCTGCTTCTGGCCGCCGGAGAGGTTCTTGCCGGACTGCTGGAGCGGATGCTCCAGATGCTCGGGCAGGGAATTGAGGAAAGGTGTGAGCTGCGCGATATCGGCGGCTTCGAGAATGTCCGCTTCCTCCGCGCCGGGACGGCCCATCTCGATATTGTGCCGGATAGTGCCGGAATACACGGCGGTCTTCTGCAGGACGCAGCTGATGTTCTTCCGGATCACGCCCCGGTCGATCTGCGAGGCACTGACGCCATCGAAGAGGATCTGTCCCTCAGTCGGCAGGCGGAAGGACAGCAGCAGCTGCACGAGTGTACTTTTGCCGCTGCCCGTGCCGCCGATGACGGCGATCTTCTGTCCCGGCAGGATGTGCATGCTGACGTCCTGCACAGCAGCCTCCGATGCGCCCTCATAGCGGAAGGTCACATGGTCGAAGGTAATTTCGCCGCCGAACGTGTGCTCCGCGCCCTTGGCTGTCTCCTGCATTCCTGTGGCGTGAAAGATCTCGCCGATGCGATCAGCCGCGACCTTTGCGTGCGGCAGCATGACCATGGCAAAGCCGCCCATCAGAACGCCGTTGGCGACAAGCGCCAGATACTGGATGATGGCGAAGATATCGCCGCCGGAGATGGCGTGGCTGCCCGTCTCCATGCGCCAGCCGCCGAGCCATATGATCGCCACGCCTGCGAGATTCACAAGCAGCACGGCCGCCGGGCTCAGAAGTCCCATCTGCACGTTGGCATTGATGATGTTCTCGGCCATGACGTGTGTGGCGTCGGCGATCTTCTGCTGCAGACTCGCTTCCTTATTAAATGCGCGGATAACGCGGATGCCGTGCAGACGTTCGCGCATGACGTCGTTCTGGATATCGATGTACTTATCAGATGTTTCGTGCAGAGGGCCGATGCGCTTGCTGATGGGCCGGACGATCAGGAAAATCGCCGGGACGAACAGCAGCAGGATCAGGCTCATCGTCACGTCCTTGCGCAGCGCCAGAATGACACCGCCGAAAAACAGCACCGGAATCGTAATGAGGCTGCCGGAGATCATCGATGCGACCCAGGAGACGGTGCCGATGTCGTAGGTTGACCGGGACAGGAGCGCTGCCGCGCCGATAGAATTGAATTCCTCGAACGTCATATTATTGACGAGGGAAAACACGTCTGTGCGCAGATCGGCATTGAAACCCGCGACCACGTCACAGCTGATCTTCCGCCCGGCCAGAAGCGCGGCAAGACCCGCCGCCGCAACGGCCAGCATCCACGCGCAGCAGCGCACAATATATGCAAAATCCGACTGTCGGACACCGTTATTCAAGATGTCGTTCATAATCGTCGGCAGCAGCAGATCGCACACTGTCGCCGCCGCGACCAGCAGCATCGCCAGTGCAATGCGCCTGCGGTACGGCTTCAGATAGGGTAGGATATCCTTCATGAATGGCTCTCATTCCTTTCTGTCAATCAAATTCCAAGAGACAGTCTTAAAAGGTATTATACCATAGAAAACAAACGTTCGCAAGCGTCAATTCCTTTCTATTTTGCAGACCCGCGGCCAGAGAAAACGGCAGATATTCCATCCGGCGGCCGTCTGGATTTCTTTTCCTATCAGCAAGGAAAATCCATATAATTATCGATGAAAATGTCGAAGAGGGTTGAAATTTACGGAAAAAACTGCTATTATTATAGTCCGCAAAGAGGCATTTACTTTCATGAGGGCGCGCCGGGGCATATATGCCAAGTCCCGGACGCACGCCGAACAAAACCGCATCTTACAAAAGGAACAGAGAAATCATGGGAAAGCGCACAAGCAGGCCTGTTGACCTGCCGACCGCAGAGCAGCTTGCGACGGAACGCAGGCGGCTGCGATATAAAAGCAAATATAGCCGGACGCTCAGAAGTACGGTTGCAATTCTGGTCGTCGTCGCAGCGCTGGCGGTGCTGATCGCTACGCTCTGGATGCCGGTGCTGCGCATTTACGGCAGTTCCATGTCACCGACGCTGCAGGATGGCCAAATCGTTGTCAGTATCAAAAGTTCACGCTTTGAGCCAGGCGATATCGCCGCGTTCTATCACGGGAACAAGCTTCTCATCAAGCGGTATATCGCAGGCCCCGGGCAGTGGGTTGACATCGACGAAAACGGAAACGTTTTCGTTGACGGGTCGCTGCTGGACGAACCGTATCTTATGGAAAAGGCTTACGGCCAAACCAACATCGAACTGCCGTATCAGGTGCCGGACGAGCGATATTTCCTGATGGGCGACAACCGCGACGTATCCGTTGATTCTCGGAACACGACGGTCGGCTGCGTCTCGACGGAGCAGATCGTCGGCAAGGTCATTTTCCGGATCTGGCCGCTCAACGTATTCGGCCCTGTATATTGATAATGTAACTTGTAACAAAACACGCACAGAAGCGGAAAGAGATGAGGTATCGGCATGCGGAGACATCTGCCGGTTCGGACAATCAACTATCTGAAAACACATCTCCAAAAGAAAAAATGGCGCCGCGTCGTGACGGCGCTCTCCTGCATCGTCGTGTTCTGCACGACCTATGCGCTGATCCTTCCAGCGGTTACAATGTCGCAGCAGCCGTTCTGCGGAAAGGAAGAGCATATCCACGATCCTGAAAGCTGCTATGCGCGCGTGCTGGTCTGCGGACAGGATGCGCCGGATGAAGACACGCCGGAGCAGCCGGAACACGTCCACACGGACGCATGTTATCAGGAGGAGGCCATTCTGGTCTGCGAACTTGCAGAGGGCGAGGGTGCCCACCTGCACACGGCGGACTGCTTTGACGAAGCGGGCAATATCGTCTGCGGTCTGGAGGAGAACCTCGGACACCAGCATACGGCCGACTGTTACCGCACAAGTTGGGTGCTCATCTGCGGACAGGAAGAGGGCGCGGACGAAGAAGCCCCGGCGCAGCACGAGCATACCGATGCCTGCTATGAAGATCTGCTTATCTGCGAACTGGAGGAGCATCAGCACAGTCTTGCCTGCTATTCAGACCCCGAAGCCGACCTGGAGTCCCCCGCCGTATGGGAGCGGACAATCCCGCAGGATCTCACGGACGATTTGGCTGCAAATGTCGCGGCAGTCGCAAACAGCCAGCTTGGCTACGCGCAGAGCAGCCGCAACTATGCCGTGGATGAAAACGGCGGGATTCACGGCTATACGCGCTACGGCGCGTGGTTCGGCGATCCATATGGCGAATGGTGCGCCATGTTCGCCTCTTTCTGTCTGCACTATGCAGGCGCCGAGCAGTCCGTCTTCCCCTATGCCTCCGGCTGCATCTACTGGACAGAGCAGCTGACGGCCGCGGGACTCTATGCCACCGCCGGAACGATGGCTCCAAGGACGGGCAACCTTGTCTTCTTTGATCGAGACGGCGACCGCCTTGCCGACCATGTCGGCATCATCACAGACGCACAGCCCGAAGCGATCACAACTGCGGAGGGCAATGTTGGCGGCTGCGTCGTCAGAAAAACCTATGCCCTGGACGACGCCTCGATCCTCGGCTACGGCGTCCTGCCCGTCAGCGCGCCGGATACCCCGGATGAACCGGACACCCCTGACGAACCGGATCCTGGCCCGCAGCCCATCTGCGGGTTGGAAGCACACACGCACGGCCCGGACTGCTACAGCGAAGATGGGCTTTTGATCTGTCCGCTGCCGCAGCATACGCACACGGCGGACTGCTACGAGCAGTTGGAAGAGCAAACGCCGCTGTGTGGTCTGAACGAGCATACACATACGGAAAGCTGCTATGATGCGGACGGAACGCTTCTCTGCACGCTTCCGGAGCATACGCATACGGATTCCTGCTATCTCCCGCAAGAACCGGCCAAGCAGGACTTCAGCTATGATGATGCACAGCTGCATCTGCGCGTTACAGTCGAAAGCCCCCAGCCGCTGCCGGAGGGTACAGCGCTTGCCGTGCAGACAGTGGACGCAGACAGCACGCTTCTGTCTGCGTCCGCATCGAGCGGCGCGGAGCAGTGGATCGTCCGGCAGATCGGACTGACACAGGCTGAAACGCCGGTCGATACCAGCGAAATGACGCTGACGGCGGAGGTTCTGGTCAAGAGCGCCGCTCTGTCTTCCCTGTTTGAACAGGCGGACGAAGATATGCCGGACGCAGATGCAGGCGTAACAGTCTCTGTCATGCAGCCGGACGAGGATGCAGGTTTGCAGGAGGTCGAAAGCGTAACGGTCACGCCGGGCGAGTCTGTGCCCGTGCTGACGGTCAGCGTACAGGATGGGACGCTCGTTCTGCTGGCCTCGTCGGCGAATCCGGAATTCACGGTGCAGTATTACGCGGAAATTCCGCGCTTCGCCTCAGAGGGACACGCTGCGCTGACCATTTTTGACACAAGCGGTCAAAAGCTCCCAACCAACGGCACAACGAACCCCACAAGGGAGCTTCACCTGACAGAGGCCGGGACGCTGACAAGCAAGAATGCCGGAAACGCAACGCAGGAATATGTCGTTGCGACTACGCCGGAACTGACGCGGATGTACGCCGACAATACCTTTGAATATGTCAGCGCGCCGGAGCCGAAATATGTTGACAAGCTGATGGACAACGAGCACTATCAGATCAAGGAGATCTGGGTGCTGAAGGACGGCCGGGACGGCGCCAGTACCAGCGCGGACGACTGGGATGTTTACACCTACTCCAACTCCATCCGCTTCACCAACCGGCAGGCTGCCGCCGAGCAGGATCCGAGCCTCATTTATATCAAGCCCGGAAAGCAGACTGTGCTCCGGCTGGTCTACGATGCGGTGCAGGACAACTTCACCACCCCCGCCGCGTTCTATGACTATGACATTTCCAGCGGAACGAACGGCGCCGGAAAGTGGTCAACCGGCATCACGGGCATCAATTCGCAGGGGAACTACGGAACCAGCACGAACGGTCAGCGAAAATGGGATTCGTACTGTGATGTGCTGGCCTTCGGCAACGCGAACTGCGGCACCGGTATGGGCAACTACAAATTTGACAACATCTATCTGAACCGCCACAGCGGCGTACCAGCGCATTTCGGCTGTACCTTCGGTCTGGTAAAGGGACTGCAGGACGGCAAGATCGTTTATGACGACTGGGTCGTTGCGCCGAAGCTCTTCAACGACGGCGACGCCAACGGCAAGCACACCTATTCCGGCAGCAGTCTGACGTTCCAGCAGGTGGGCGATACCCATACGCTCACCGCGGCCAGCGTCGCAGGGCTTGGCTCCATCGACCGGCTGGACAAGTTCTTCAATCCGTCGCCCAGCGCCAGTACGACGCACACGCATATTTACACAAACGACTTCTGGCCGCTGGACGCGGCGAAAGAAAAGAAAGACCCGCTCTTCGGCAGTTACAGTAATCCGATCTATTATCAGGGTTTCAAGAGTGATGACGGTGTCAACGGATCAAACTGGACAGATGAATCCACAGTGCTTCCGGTCAGCGACGACGGGCAGGCGCACAACTCCTTCTTCGGCATGCAGTATGCCGTCGAATTCACGCTGACGCCGGACTATATCGGGCCGCTGGAATACACGTTCTTCGGTGACGACGATATGTGGGTCTTTTTGGACAATACGCTCGTCTGCGACATCGGCGGCGTCCATTCCTCGGTCGGCGAATACGTCGATCTGTGGGACTATCTGAGTCAGGAAGGCCGGACAGAGACCGAGAAGCACACGCTGACGGTCTTCTATACCGAGCGCGGCGCGTCCGGCTCCACCTGCTACATGAACTTCACGCTCCCGTCCGTCTCCGGCATCAACATCAAGCAGACGACGGGCGGCCTGATGGTCTATAAGGAGGTCTCCGGCGAGGCTGACCCGGAGCAGGCGTTCACGTTCCACGCCGTCTTTACCAGCTCAGACGGCAGCGCGCTCACGGACGATCATACCTGCTATCGCTATAACGCAAACGGCGTCAGAATTGATCAGTTTAATCTCCATTCCGGCGGCAGCTTCCAGCTGAAGGCCGGAGAGCATCTGGAAATTCTGAACCTGCCGGTCGGCACAAGCTACGCCATCGTCGAAGACAGCGCCGCCAGCTATACCACGACGCACACGGTCAACGGCGTCGTCAGCGCAGGCGCAAACGCCACAGGCATCATTGTCAAGGATACGCTGAACGAGGTCGTGTTCACCAACACACGCGGAACTGTCCCGCTGCGGCTGCAAAAGCTGGACCAAGACGGCAATCCCCTCTCGGGCGCAGTCTTCCAGCTGCAAAATGCGGACGGAGACACGCTCAACGTCGTCAAAAACGGAGACGGCAGCTACTCCGCCGTCAGCCGCGCCGCAGATGTGATCGACACAACGCAGCTTTATTACATCGCCGCTGCCGGCAACCAGAATTATGTCGTCGGCCAGAACACCTCGCTTTCGACCTTCGACGCGCAGCTGCAAAAGAAAACCGGCGCAGATACGCAAAAGGTTCGCGTCTACCAGCAAACGGACGGTTCTTATAGCTTCCAGAGCGCTGCGAACGGCAAATGGCTCGATCTGGACCGCGGTAAGCTGGACAACGGCACGCTGATTCATTTCTGGGAAAACGCCAGCACGCCGACAACGCACGACAACCAGAAGTGGTATCTGTCCGTCAACAAAGACGGCACATTCAAGATCAAGCCGCGCGTGGCCGTTCTGCACGAAAGCACAATCGTGTTTGACCTGAATCAAGCATCGTTCGCCGAGGGTCAGAAAATTCAGGGCTGGGCCGACAACGACTCTCCTGCACAGAAGTGGCTGCTCGTTCCGGTCGATCCAGTGCAGTCGCCATTTGCCGTCCTGGTTCCGGGCGCTCCAGGGCGGTCGCCCGCCGCGACGCAGGATCTGGAGGTCGGCGCAACCGGCGAACTGACTGTGACCGGCCTGCTGCCCGGCTGCTACACGCTGACAGAAACGAAAGTCCCAGCGGGCTTCCGGGATTCGCTCGGCGAGATCTCCCTCAAGGTCACGGCAGACGGAACCGTGATCGTGACAAAGCCGAACGTCTTTGTCGAAGTTGACGGAAAGGGCGCTCTGCTGAAGATCAAAAACCAGCATGAGGATGTTGATCTGACGCCGGAAAAGCGGCTGCTCCACAGTACCGTTACCACGAAATTCTCCTTCACCGTCACCTACACCACACCGGACGGGAGCACACTTCAGGAGACCGTGCAGCTGCGGGGCGGCGACCAGCAAACACTCACGCTTCCCTATGGCTCCGAGGTCACGATCACGGAGGAAAACCATGACGGCTTTGCCGTCGCGTTCCAGACCGGCGGAACGACGCTGGACTCGGACAACGGCTCCTGCACGTTCCGCCTTACGGAGAATATTCTCATCACTGCCGTCAACTCAGCCGGCTATGCCCTGCCCTCCACGGGCGGAGGCGGCACAGGCTGGTTTATGACCGCCGGACTGCTGCTGCTCTGCGGCGCAGCGCTCGCAGGCATCTGTCTTAGAAAGAGGAGGGATGCCCACTGAGGTCATATGGCGGACAAACCGCGTTTCTGTTTATCAGGATCATAAAAAACAAAAAGCAAGAAAGGAAGAACAAAAACAAATGAAATACATCAAAAGAACCCTGGCTCTGCTGCTGGCCGTTGTGCTCGTGCTGGCGCTGAGCATTTCGGCATTCGCAGTTGACACCAACGGTAGCATTAAGGTCGATAATGCGGTTGTCAACAAAACCTACACCCTGTACCGCATTTTCGATCTGGACAGCCACAACACAGACTACTCTGCAATCAACTACAAGGTCAGCGCAAAATGGGCAAACTTCTTCGTAACCGGAGCAGCAGGCCTGAACTATGTCACGATTGATGACATGGGCTATGTGACATGGAAAGACGGCGCAAATGCCGCTGACTTTGCCGCAGCTGCGATTGCGTACGCTACAGCAAATGGTATTGCTAACGATGGCCAGAAGACGGCCACAGGCAGCATTGTCGAATTTACAAACCTGCCGCTTGGCTACTATCTGGTTCAGTCCGATCTGGGCGCGCTGTGCTCGCTGGATACCACCATGCCGAACGTGACCATCAAGGAAAAGAACGGCAAGCCGACTGTTGACAAGCAAGTCGAAGAGGGCAGCAGCTACGGCAAGACCAACGACGCCAACATCGGCGACACCGTCAATTTTAAGACCACCATCACCGTTACGGACGGCAACCCGGTCGCCTATATCCTGCACGATAAGATGAGCGCAGGTCTGACCTTCGATCCGAACAGCGTGACCGTCAAGGTCAACGACGAGAACTTTGCCGCTGCAAACTACGATCTCGTTACCTCCGGCCTCACCGACGGCTGCACGTTTGAACTCCGATTCCATGATGTGGGCAATGCCAGCGTTTTGAAGCCGAACGACGTTGTGACTGTGGAATACTCCGCAACGGTCAACGATCAGGCCGTGATCGCCGGAACCGGCAACCCCAACGACACATGGCTGGACTATGGCAACGATCAGCAGACCGAGCATTCCACGACCCGCACCTATGTTTGGGACATAACGGTCATCAAGTTCACCAAGAAGAACACCGAAGAGGTCAATCTGAAGGACGCACAGTTTGTTCTGTACAGACTCAACGGTACAACGAAGGAATACGTCGTTGCTAACAGCAGCAACAAGGTCACCGGCTGGACGGAGAACACCTATGACTCCAATCTGACCCCCAAGGCGACTGTCTTTACCACTCCTGAAAACGGTACGTTCACGATCAGCGGTCTGGATGCCGGTACTTACTATCTGGAAGAGATCAAGGCTCCCGCAGGCTACAACATGCTGAAAGAGCCGATCGAGATTGTTATCACTGCATCGATCGATCAGGCGACTGATGCCGGTACGGCTACCGTGACCTATAACAAAACCTCTACGGGCGATGTCAAGGTTGAAAACCAGACTGGCACGGAACTGCCCTCCACCGGCGGCATCGGCACGACGATCTTCTACATTGTCGGCAGTCTGCTGGCTGTCGGCGCTGTGATTCTGCTCGTGACCAAAAAGCGCATGGGCAAGACTGAAGGCTGATCATCCCAGCTTATAGGAAACAGGTGCGCGGCCTCGGCCGCGCACCGCTCACAGCATCAAGGAGAAGCCTGCAAATGAAAAAACATCTGTCCACGATTGCGTTGATCCTCGTGCTGCTTGCAGGCGTGTCCCTGCTTCTGTATCCGACCGTCAGCGACTACTGGAACGCCCGCCACGCCTCGAAGGCTGTGGCGGATTACACGCAAAACGTGCAGGCGCTGGACCAGGACGCCTATGACGAGCTGCTGGCGGCGGCGGAGGACTATAACCGGTCGCTGCTGACGCGGGAAAACGGCTTTTTCCTGACCGAGGAGCAGCAGGCGCAGTATGAGAGTCTGCTGGACATCAGCGGCACCGGCATCATGGGCTATATCGAGATTCCGTCCATCAACGTCTCTTTGCCGATCTACCACGGCACCAGCGATTCCGTTTTGCAAATCGCGGTCGGACATCTGGACTGGACAAGTCTCCCGGTCGGCGGCGAAAGCACACACTGCGTCCTCTCCGGCCATCGCGGACTGCCCAGCGCAAAGCTGTTTACCAATCTCGATCAGATTGTCGAAGGCGATACGTTCATCATCCGCGTGCTCGACGAGGTTTTGACCTACGAGGTTGACCGCATCCTGATCGTCGAGCCGGAGGACGTCACTGCCTTGCAGATTGAGTCCGGAAAAGACCTGTGTACGCTTGTCACTTGCACGCCCTACGGCATCAACTCCCACCGGCTTCTGGTGCGCGGCCACCGCGTTGAAACCGAGCAGGAGGAAGCGGCCGTCCGGCTCGTCTCCGACGGCATCCAGATCGAGCCGCTGCTCGTCGCGCCCGTCGTGGCGCTGCCGATGCTGCTGGCGCTGCTGCTCGTTCTGCTGCTGTCCGGAAACAAGCGGACACACAATGACGAGACAGATGACTCGGACGCACCCTCCTGAGTCTTCGCTTTGAGCGCCTCGCATTATTTCGATATCGTCGTATATATATTCAGCTATATCGAAACGTTAGCTTGCATCCATGGCTTTAGGATGGTATGATGAGTTTGCTGAAACGGACAGCGGAATGCGCGGAGGCATGCGGCACTTGTTCGTTCCAATTCCTTGTCATCCTTTCTGACATTTCTGACATCTCCATGCTGTATCCGTACCGCGCATTCACAGACCCCGCCGGGCATCGCCGCCCGGCGGGGTCCTGTGCGTTCGGCAATGCGGAATTTTATCATTTTTTGTTTGAAATTATGAAACGCTCCATTGCAATCCCATTCGGCTGCTGGTATAATGCGAGCAGAAGCAGCTCCTGCTGGTACTGCTTTCCCAAACGCTATTTTCTTTGGAGGATAACCATGCGATATAAAAAATTTCTTGCGCTTCTGCTGGCGCTGACGCTCGTGTGCGGGAGCCTGTCCGGCTGCGCGTCTAACCGGCAGAGCCGACTGTATCCTTTACGGACTCTCTCGGTCGGACGGTCGATATTCCCGAAACGCTCACGCGCGTGGCCCCGAGCGGTGCAGTCGCGTCGATGTTTCTGGCGACCATTGCGCCCGAATACATGACGACCATCAGCGCAACGCCGTCTTCGAGCCAGTATAAATATCTCGACCCGCGCCTGATTGATCTGCCGACGACCGGCCAGATGTATGGCAGCAAATCGACGCTGAATCTGGAATCCATTCTGACCTCCGGTGCGCAGATCGTGATTGATCTGGGCGATAAAAAGGACAACATGGCCGCCGATCTGGACGCGCTGCAAAGGCAGATCGGCATGCCCGTGATCTTCATCGAAGCAGATCTTCCGCATATGGCCAAAGCGTACCGAACGCTCGGGAAAGTCTTAAGCGGAAAAGAAGCGCGCGGCGAAGAACTAGCGGCGTTCGTCGAAGAAACCGTCTCGATGGCGAAGGAAAATGCCTTGAAAATTCAGGATTCGGAGCGTATTTCCGTCCTGTACACGTCCGGCTCGTCCGGGCTCAATACGAACGCAAAGGGCTCCATTCAGGCGCAGGTGCTCGACCTCATGGGCATTGAAAATGCCGCCGTGGTCGAAGACGTCAGCAATAAGGGCGGCGGCAATCCCATCAATCTCGAACAGCTTTACCGCTTTGACCCGGACGTGATTTTATTTACAGCAGGCAGCACTTACTCGACTGCGGCAGACGACGAGGCGTGGCAGCCGCTGCGCGCGATCGAAGCCGGACGGTATTACGAGATTCCATCCATGCCCTACAACTGGCTTTCCAATCCCCCGAGTCTTAATATGCTGCTGGGCGTATGGTGGCTGGGAAATCTTCTGTATCCGCAGTATTATGCCTATGATATGGTAGAAAAGACACAGGAAATATTCAGGCTGCTCTGGTCTTACGATCTGAGCGCGGACGAGGCGCGAGCCATGCTCGCAAACTCTACGCTGAAGGGTACGCCATGAAAAAGCTTCTGACACGGGGCGTTCTGCTGGTTCTGCTGTGCGCGGCGCTGGCGCTTCCAGCGCTGGCCGATTCGGTGACGGATAGCATTTCCGTTTGCATCGGCTATTTTGGCTGGGCAGAGGATGAATTCGTCGAAAAAGCAAAATTTACATGGCAGGAACTTGACGACTGGTACGGCGGCGCGCTCGACACGCACGAGGAATTCTATTCCTATTCCAACGGCAGCGGCCGGACATATCTGGTCTACGCACGCGGGTTTTACATCCGCGATCTGCTGGATTACGCGGGCGTCGATGTGAATTCCATCGCCTCCATTGACTTTTTCACGAAGGACCACTCCAACGGCGCATACCGCTCGTTCACGAAATATGCCCTGCTGGACCAGCCGCGCTATTACTTCCCGAATCTTGCCGCAGACCCGGAAACAGGCGAACTCTACGCATGGGACGGCGGCGACGATTTATGGGTCGGCGCCTATCAGGTCGAACCGATGCTGGCGCTTGAGGACTATACCGAGTGGGACACATCCGGCTTTGACTTTGAAAGCTATATAAACGAAAGCCGGTTTTCGACAGGAAACCGGTTTCACCTCTTTTTCGGGCAAGCCAGCCCGGAGGAGGCCGCAACCAGTTCCGCGGCCAAATATGTCTATAAAATCCTTGTGACCTTCTCCGGCACACCAGTTCTGTCCAGTGAGGAAGACAATCTCGATCTCATTGTTGACAGCGACCATGCCCTGCATGTGACCGCCGACGCGGAGGACGACGCACTGACCGATTATGTGCAGGCGAACCTTCAATATGCGTCCAGCGACCCGTCTGTTGTTTCGGTTGACCAGTACGGCAAGCTGCATGTGAACGCGGAGGGCGACGCAGTCATCACCGCCTCGTTCGGGGAATCCAGCGTAAGCGTCAATGTCCATGTCGGCTCCGGCGGCGCATCCGGCACAGGCAGCACAGCAGGAAACGGCACGGAGCCCGGCGGAGAAGCCGCCTCCGGCACGTTCGATCTGCCGAAGCCGGAGGAAACGGAGACTTCCCCAGCGGCGAGATCCGCATTGCGGACAGCCTTGATGTGACGCTGATCGGCTTTGACTCCCGCAGCGAAGAATTCGACAATCTCACACTCACAGTGGGAATGGGCACGAAGCTGACGCTGCAGGATGTGCGCATCACGGGCGACAAGACGCTTTTGTCTCTCGCGGGTGGCAATACGCTCACGCTTCTGGGTGAAAACCGGCTGATTGGCTGCGCTGACGCGTCCGGAAACGCCTGCCCGACCGTGATCAGCGGCGGCGATCTGTCGATCTGCGGCTCCGGCAGTCTCAAATTGCAGGCACTGATCAACAACGCAGCTTTTATGGGCGCGGAAACGAGCAAAATTTCCATCGAAAACTGCTTGATCTCCGTATTCAAATCTGATAAGCTTGGCTTCGACGGCGGCGCATTCTGCGCAAACGGCGCAGACCTGACCATGACGAACGCGACCTTCTTCGGCCGGACAGACAGCGATAATGTCGCCGTTTTGTCAGCAGACACCATCGCTATGACCGGCTGCACCCTGCGTGTGGAGGCGGAAAAGTCCGTCCATGCGTTGCTTGGCAGCGTATCCATTGCGGACTGCAGTCTCTACGCCTCCGGCCACAGCGCCAACAGCGCGAAGACCGTTTCGCAGACCGCCGGGCTTGACGCGTTCGAGACGGTTTCGCAGCAGTCCGGCGTGACGCTGCTGGCTGCTTCCGGCTTTGCAGATGTCAAGACCGAAGCTGTCTGCCAGCAGGATGTTTTGTTCTGCACGGCCGCAGGACTGATGACCGGAACTGGGAATCAGGCGTTCTCTCCGGACAAGCCCATGACCCGCGCCATGCTCGTCACCGTTCTCTGGCGCATGGCAGGAAGTCCTGCCGCGCAGGGAAATGGCGGCTTTACCGACCTGAAAGCAGGCTGGTACCGGCAGGCCGCCGTCTGGGGCGCGCAGAACGGCATTGTTGCCGGAACCGGCGCGGGCACGTTCTCCCCGGATACTCCTGTCACAAAGGAGCAGGCTGCCGCACTGCTGGTTCGATTCGCCCGGATGCGTGGCATTTCCATCCCGGCTGACACAGCGCCCGTCTATGTCGCAGAATGCAGCGCATGGGCGCAGGCCGATGTGCAGGCCGCGTATGCTGCCTCGATTCTCGACCGTTTCCCTGCCTGTCTGGCCGCACCGCAGGAAGCTGCAACGCGCGCGGAACTTGCGCGAATGCTTCGCCTGCTCTCCAATCTGCTTCAAAAAGCATAATGCTTTTTGAAATATTCGAAATATTAAAGAATCCACACGAAAGGAAGAACCTCACTATGAAGAAATTTGTATCCCTGCTGCTCGTGCTGACGATGCTCGTGACGGTGTTCGCGGGTCTTGCCGTGACGGCCAGCGCCGCCGACGCACTGCTGAGCGTTTACACGCAGGCAGGCGAGGACGGCGAAAAGACGCTTGCGAAGAGTTACACCGCCGAAGAACTCAAGAAGCTTGCGGAAACGAAGGCTGACGGCTACGGCTATCAGTACTTCAAGAAGGGCGAACAGGATGTCGTCGTGACTGAATTCGTCACGCTCGACGCGCTGCTGACCGACGCGGATGTCACCTTCGCCGACGGCGACAGCCTTTCCTTCGTCTGCGACGACGGCCCGTACACCAAGTATGCCCCCACCTACAAGGACATCACCGAGGGCAAGTATTACTTCAAGGACGGCAAGGCTGAAGAAGTCCCCGCCGCTCTCGCGCTGGTCTGGGGTGTCGGCGCAGCCGCTGACGGCACCGTGGCCGATATTGCCAAGACCGCTAAAGAAGCCGGCCTGCGCTTCGTCTGCGGCACGACCGAGGCCGACTTCACGGCTGAAAAGTCTGCCGGCAAGCGTATGCCGTCCGGCGTAATGGAACTGATCGTCGTCTCCGCCGCCAAGGCTGAGGAAAAGCCTGCCGAAGAGAAGCCCACTGAGAAATCCCCTGTCGAAGAAACCAAGACCGGCTTCACCGATGTTCTGGACACAGACTGGTTCAAGGCAGACGTGGAAAAGGCAGTCGAGAACAAGCTTATGACCGGCACCTCCGCCACGACCTTCAACCCCAAGGGCGTGACCACCCGCGCTATGGTCGCTGCAACGCTCTACCGTCTTGCGGGCAGCCCCGAAGTGACCGAGAAGGCCGCTTTCACCGACGTTGCCTCCGGCAGCTACTATGAAGCAGCCGTCGCATGGGCAGCCAAGAACGAAATCGCCAGCGGCACCTCCGCCACAACGTTCGAGCCCAACAAGGCCGTCACCCGTGAGCAGCTTGCGAAGTTCCTGTTCAACTACGCCGTCTATCAGGGCATGGACGCCGTCACGCTGGCCGAAAGCCTCTCCAGCTTTGCAGATCATGACAGCGTCAGCGGCTACGCCGTTCCCGCCATGCAGTGGGCTGTCGGCCAGGGCTTCATCAACGGCACCGACGGCAAGCTTCTGCCCACCGGCACTGCTACCCGCTGCCAGTTTGCAGCCATTCTGAACCGCTTCACCGCCGCGCAGAGCGAAAAGGCATAAGGTTCTATCTCCCCTGTCTCCCGGCCAAACGGTCGGGAGACATTTTTTCTGCGGTTTTCCTTGAAAAGCACGGAGAAACCGAATATAGTTGGTAAGGATGGAGTTGCTTTGCCCGATGACAAGCCGTGAATCTGTAGGGGCCGATGCCCACATCGGCCCTTACAATTTTTCTATTCGGAGTAACTTGAACCTGAGGTATTGCTTATGAAAATTCTGATCATTGAAGACGAGGTCCTGCTGGCGGATTCGCTGCGGACTATGCTGGAAGGAAAGGGCTTCTCCGTCGAGGCTGTCCACGACGGCGAGACAGGCGCGGAATATGCCGAGACGGGCATATATGACCTGCTGATCCTCGACGTAATGATGCCCGGCATGGACGGCTATCAGGTCGCACGGCAGGTGCGCGCGAAGCGCTGCGGGACGCCGATTTTGATGCTGACAGCAAAGTCGTCGCTTGAGGACCGCATTGAGGGGCTGAATGCGGGCGCGGATTATTATCTCACCAAGCCCTTTGACGCACGGGAACTGCTGGCCTGCGTCGGTGCGCTGCTCCGGCGGCAGGGCGCGGAGGTCAACGCGCTCTCGTTCGGCAACACAACGCTCGATCTGGCTTCCGGGACGCTGATCTGCGGTGCGCGGCAGCTGCAGCTGTCCGCGCGGGAATTTGATGTCATGCGGTATCTTTTGCAGCTGAAGGGACAGAATGTGTCCAAGGAGGCTATTTTGTCCAAAGTCTGGGGCTTTGACTCGAATGCTGTAGAAAACCATGTGGAGGTCTACGTCGGTTTCCTGCGCAAAAAACTTACAGCCATCGGCTCGAATGTGCGCATTGAGGCCGTACGGCGGTTGGGCTATCATTTGGAGGTTGATGAGACATGCTGAAAAAGCTGCGGCTGAAGATCATTCTCGCAATCGTGCTGGTCGCTGCCGTGATGCTTGGCGCGATCCTCGGACTTTTTTATACGCTGACAAAGCAGAACCTGCGTACCCAGTCCATCAGCATGATGCAGGCCATCGCGGCCGATCCCTTCTCTCCTGTCCAGCCAGGGCAGGAGCCGCAGCAGGTGCACCTGCCGTATTTCGTGCTGCAGACCGACGCATTCGGCAATCTGGTTGCCATCGGGTCAAGCGATTACGATCTGACCGACCGGGCGTTTTTGCGGATGGTCGCCGCCGCGGCGCAGGCTTCACAGGACGCCATCGGTGAAATTCCGGAATACAGCCTGCGCTACTGCCGCGTGACCGGCAGCGTGATCTTTGCAGACATTTCCGGTGAACAGCAGACGCTGCGCACACTTTTAAAGACCGGAGCGCTGCTCGGCACGCTCGGCCTGCTTGTATTTTTCGGCCTTGCAGTGCTGCTGGCGCACAGCGCAGTCAAGCCCGTGGAACAGGCGTGGCGGCAGCAAAAGCAGTTCGTCGCCGATGCTTCACATGAACTCAAAACACCGCTGACCGTCATCCTGACGAACACGGAACTTTTACAAAGTCCAGACTACGACGCAGCGCAGAAGCAGACCTTTCTTTCCGGCATTGACGCCATGGCAAAGCAGATGCGTGCGCTGGTCGAGCGGCTTCTGGAACTGGCGCGGGCCGAGAACGAACAGGCTGCGTGTGCATTCGAGCCGTGTGATCTCAGCCAAATCACCGAGAGCAGCGCGCTGCTGTTCGAGGCCGCGCTGTTTGAACGCGGTCTGACGCTCCAGACAGAGTTGGAGGCGGACATTATGGTCAGCGGCGACAGACGCCAGCTTAGCCAGCTTGTGGAGATCTATCTCGACAACGCCCGGAAATATGCCTCCGGCGGCACAGTCACAGTTCGTCTTTCCCGGTGCGGGAAAAACCGCTGCCGCCTGTCCGTCTCGAACGAAGGCGAGGCGATCGCGCCGCAGGCGCTGCGGCAGATCTTTGACCGCTTTTCCCGTGCTGACGCCGCGCGGACACGCGACGGCAGCTTCGGACTCGGGCTTTCCATCGCGCAGGCCATCGCGCAGACGCACGGCGGCAGCGTCTGGGCGGAGAGCGAAACCGGCGTCAACACCTTCTTCGCCGAACTGCCCATGCGGTCCGGGCATGAAAAGCGCCAAGAAGTCCCGAAAAAGGGTATATGATTTTGTGCAGAGCGCTGGTATCCCCCCGGTTGCAAAACAGCGCAAAAAGTGATATATTAGAAATGATATAAAGTAGAGGGCGGTATGGCTATGAATACACAGCATTTGCAGTACATCATTGAGATTGAACGTACCCGTTCGATCTCACAGGCGGCGGAGAATCTATTCATCGGGCAGCCGAACCTCAGCCGTATTCTGCATGATGTGGAGCAGATGCTTGGCTTCCGCATTTTTGAGCGTTCCACGCGCGGCGTCCGTCCCACGACACGCGGCACGATCTTCCTGCAGCACGCAAAGTCCATTCTGCGCGAGACGGAGGCCATTGAAGCGCTCGGCCCCAAGCGGGCCGTGGCGAACCGGCTGCGCGTGTGCATCCCGCGCTCGGCGGCCATGCTGGATCTGACGGCACAGTATCTGGCCGGACTGCCGCAGGCAGAGCCGGTCGATGCGGTCATCCGCGAATGCCACGCGCGCACAGCGCTTGAGACGCTCGCAAGCGGCGAGACAGAGATTGGCGTAATCCGCTTCCGTTCGGAATACCGCGATTATTTTGACGAGCAGACCAGCGCCCGCGGCCTGAGTTTTGAACTTCTGAGCAAATATCACTATCTTGTCACCATGAACCAGTCGCACCCGCTTGCCGGGCGCAGTTCCGTCCTTCGCACGGAACTCGACGGACTGCCCGAGATCGTCCACGGCGATGTGTTCCGCGTACAGGGCAAACCTGAGGAACTGGTGCGCCGGAAGATCTACTGTGTTGACCGCCTGGCCCAGATGACGCTTCTCGAAACCATTCCGAATTCCTACATGCTGGCCCCGGCGATCCCGGAGCACTGCATCCAGCGCTGGAATCTCGTCCAGATCCCGTGCAGCGACAACCAGAGTTTGTATCTCAACGCGCTGGTATATCATAAGCAATATGCAATGAGTGAGATCGAAGCCGGATTTGTTCAGTTTGTGCGGGAGCACAAGGTGTCTGTCTGATGATTTGCTGCAAAAACGCGACGTTTTTCCATATCAAAAAGAGCATGCCTGCGTTCAAAAAAGCATTGGTGCTTCCAACAGAATACCGATATAATTTTATCGTAATAACCGATAAAATTATATCGGTATATTTTGTTTGATTCAAAACTGAAATTGGGGGTTTTGTGTATGAGTAAGATTACTGTCATCGGCGCGGGAAGCGTAGGCGCCACGATCGCAAACGACTTGATGATCCAGGGTATCGCATCCGAGATCGTCCTGATCGACGTCAACAAGCAGAAGGCCTTTGGCGAGGCCATGGATATCTATCAGGGCGCGCCGTTCTGTTCCCCGACGATCGTTCGTTCCGGCGATTATGACGCTGCCTCCGGCTCCGATATCGTCATCATCACCTCGGGTCTTCCCCGCAAGGCCGGACAGAGCCGTCTGGAACTGGCGCAGGCCAATGTCAACATCATCAAGGACATTGCCCCGCAGATCACCGCCGCCGCGCCAGATGCAATCTATATCATCGTCTCCAACCCGGTCGATGTGCTGACGTATGTGTTCCACAAAATCTCCGGCGTTCCCGAAAGCCACATCATCGGCTCCGGCACCATCCTCGACACCAGCCGCCTGCAGTCAACGCTTGCCAAGCGCTTCTGCATCAGCCCGAAGAACGTGCATGCGCATGTCTACGGTGAGCACGGCGATTCCTCCTTCGTCCCCTGGAGCCTTGTCCACATTGCAAACAATCACATTGATTCTTATAAAGAGCATTCTCCCGACTGCGACCGCATTAAATGGGACCAGAACTATGAGGAGATTGAACAGTTCGTCAAAACCTCCGGCGCACAGGTCATCAAGAACAAGGGCGCAACGTTCTATGCCGTTGCGATGTCGGTCTGTCATCTGTGCAAGTGTGTGCAGAGTACCGCCGGAACGGCTGTGACTGTCTCGACCATGATGCACGGCGAATACGGCGTATCCGATGTGTGCCTGTCTACGCTCGTGCTGGTTGACAATCAGGGCGTACGCGGCAAGATCCTCAACCAGCTGACCGACGGCGAGGTTGACAAGCTTCGCGCCAGCGCAGAAAAGCTGAAGGAAGTCATTCATCAGGTCGAGATTTGATAATAGAAGGAGAAAAAACAATGGAATATCGCGTCGAACACGATTCCATGGGTGAGGTTCGCGTCCCGGCGGACAAATACTGGGGCGCACAGCCCGAGCGCAGCCACAACAACTTCCCCATCGGCGTCGGCATCGAGACGATGCCCGCCGAGATCATCCATGCCTTCGGCATTCTCAAAAAGGCTGCTGCGCGCGCCAACCGCGCCCTGCGTCCTGAGAAAATGACCGAAGAAAAGCTTGCCGCCATTGAACAGGCGGCGGACGAGGTCATTTCCGGCCAGCTTCTGGACAATTTCCCGCTCGTCGTCTGGCAGACCGGCTCCGGCACGCAGTCCAACATGAACAGCAACGAGGTCATTGCCAACCGCGGCAATGAGATCGCGGGCAGAAAGCTTCTGCACCCGAACGATGATATCAACATGTCTCAGTCGTCCAACGACACATTCCCGACCGCGATGCACATCGCGGCGGTCTGTGCGATTGAGGACAAGGTCATCCCTGCCATCGACACGCTGACAGCAACATTCCGCCGTCTGGAGGAAGAAAATGCAGGCATTGTCAAGTCCGGCCGGACGCATCTGCAGGACGCCACGCCCATCTCCTTCCCGCAGGAAATTTCCGGCTGGAGATCGAGTCTGGAACGGGATAAGGAACTGCTGCTTCTGGCCGTGAAGCCCCTGAAGGAACTGGCGCTCGGCGGCACCGCCGTCGGCACGGGCCTCAACACGCCGAAGGGCTTCGATACAGCGGTCGCCACTGAAATTGCGAAGCTGACAGGCAAGGACTTCAAAACGGCAGAGAATAAATTCCACGCGCTGACCAGCAAGGACGAGATCGTCTTTGCACACGGCGCTTTGAAGGCGCTGGCCGCCGATATGATGAAGATCGCAAACGACGTGCGCTGGCTGGCCTCCGGCCCGCGGGACGGCCTCGGTGAGATCTTCATTCCCGAAAACGAGCCCGGCTCGTCCATCATGCCCGGCAAGGTCAACCCCACCCAGTGCGAGGCTGTCACAATGGTCGCCGTACAGGTCATGGGCAACGATGTGGCCGTGTCCATGGCCGCGTCGCAGGGCAATTTTGAACTGAACGTGTTCATGCCGGTCTGCATCTATAATTTCCTGCAGTCGGCGCGGCTGCTGGCCGAGTCCATTGTCTCGTTCAACGACCGCTGCGCCTGCGGCATCCGCGCGAACCGTGAGAAGATGGAGCACAATCTGCACAACTCTCTTATGCTCGTCACGGCACTGAACCCGTATATCGGCTATGAAAACGCAGCCAAGACGGCAAAGAAAGCCTATAAAGAAAACATCTCCCTCAAGGAAGCCTGCGTGAGCCTCGGCTTTTTGACGGCGGAGCGCTTCGACGAGGTGTTCCACCCGGAGAACATGATCTGATGGGAGGGTCACAATGAATTACAGCTATTTCCCCGGCTGCACGCTCAAGACCAAGGGCGCGCAGCTGGACAGAGCCGGACGGCTTGCGGCGGAAAAGCTTGGCTTTTCGCTCTGCGAGATTCCGGAGTGGCAGTGCTGCGGCGCGGTGTATCCGCAATCAAACGATGAGATCGCCACGCGCCTTTCTTCCGTCCGTGCACTGATGGCCGCGCGTGACGCGGGCCAGCCGCTGGTGTCCCTCTGTTCTGCCTGCCACCACGTTTTAAAGCGTGTGAACGGCGACATGCAGCACAGCGAAGACATCCGCACCAAGGTCAACAACTACTTAACGCCGGAAACGCCTTATGCTGGTGAGACAAGGGTTCTGCACTATCTCGAGGTTCTGCGCGACGAGATCGGCTGGGACAAGGTCAAAGAGGCTGTCGTAAAGCCGCTTACGGGCAGGAAAATCGGCGCATATTACGGCTGCATGCTTCTGCGTCCCAGCCGCGAAATGCAGTTTGACGACCCGGAGAACCCGAAAATGCTCGAGGACTTCATCCGGGCTATCGGCGCGGAGCCTGTTATTTACGCACAGCGCAATGAATGCTGCGGCGGCTATATGGCAGTTGAAAACAACGCCTATGCCGCGAAGCAGGCACGGAAGATCACGGACAATGCGAAAGCGCAGGGCGCGGAACTTCTCATTACGGCATGTCCCCTGTGCAGCTACAATCTGCTGCACAATACAGACGGCCAGCTTCCGGTCGTTTACTTTACAGAACTGCTGGCCGAGGCGCTCGGCTGCGGGGAGGAGGACGCATGAACAATCAGAACATGATCGAAACCGTCACCCGCATCTCCGGCGTGAACCCCAGAAAGTGCATGCGCTGCGGCAAATGCTCGGCAAGCTGTCCTGCGTATGACGAGATGGAATACCATCCGCATCAGTTTGTCTCCATGGTCGAAAACGGCCGAATTGAGGAACTGCTTTCCTCGAAGGGCATCTACACCTGTCTGAGCTGCTTTGCCTGCGTCGAGCGCTGTCCCCGAAACGTCGAGCCTGCAAAACTCATTGAGGCCGTGCGCAATGCCGTGCAGCGCCAACAGGGCATGGATCACCTGAAGCCCGAGCGCATCCCGGAAATTCTTGACGAAGAACTGCCGCAGCAGGCGATTGCCGCGGCGTTCCGCAAATATAAAAAGTAAGGAGGGAACGCAATGCAGAGAATCGGCGTATTCGTATGCTGGTGCGGCAGCAATATTGCCGCGACCGTCGATGTGGAAACAGTCTCGCAGGCCCTTGCCAAGGAGCCCGGCGTTGTTTTCTCCACCAATTATCAGTACATGTGTTCCCAGACCGGCCAGCAGATGATTCAGGAGAAAATCCATGAATACGGTCTGACCGGCGTAGTCATCTGTTCCTGCTCGCCCAGAATGCACGAGCAGACGTTCCGCAAGACCTGCGAAAAAGCAGGTCTGAACCCCTATATGGTCGAGATCGCAAATATCCGCGAACAGTGCTCCTGGATTCACAAGGACAAGGAAGCCGGCACGGAAAAGGCGATCATTTTGGGCCGCGCCGCCATCGCCAAGGTGCATCTGAACGCGCCTCTGACCGCAGGTTCCAGCCCGGTCACCAAGCGTGCGCTCGTCATCGGCGGCGGCATCGCGGGCATCCAGACGGCACTGGACATTGCCGAGGCTGGCTTTGAGGTCGATATCGTCGAAAAGCAGCCGACCATCGGCGGCAAGATGACCCAGATCGACAAGACGTTCCCGACACTCGACTGCGCGGCGTGCATCCTGACACCGAAAATGGTTGACTGTGCGCAGAACGAAAAAATCCACATCTATTCCTATTCCGAGGTTGAATCTGTCGGCGGCTTTGTCGGCAACTTCCATGTGAAAATCCGCCGCAAAGCGCGCTTTGTGAAGGAGGACGTCTGCACCGGCTGCGGTCTGTGCACGGAAAAGTGTCCGCAGAAGAAGGTTCCAAACGAATTTAACCTCGGTATGGACAATCGCCGCGCGATCTATATCCCGTTTGCGCAGGCCGTGCCGAAGGTTGCGACCATCGATCCCAACTACTGCAGCATGCTCAAAAACGGCAAGTGCGGCGTGTGCGCGAAGGTCTGTTCCGCCGGGGCAATCGATTACAAGCAGACCGACACGTTCATTGAGCAGGAATACGGCGCCATCGTCGCCGCGACGGGCTTCAACCCCATCGATCTTTCCAAATTCGACGAATTTGCCTACAGCCAGAGCCCGGACGTCGTTTCCAGCCTCGAATTTGAGCGTCTCATGAACGCCGCCGGCCCCACGAGCGGCACGCTCCTGCGCCCGTCCGACGGGACACATCCGAAGACCATCGTCTTCGTCCAGTGCGTCGGCTCCCGCTGCGACGGTGTGGAGAAGGGCAAGCCCTACTGCTCCAAAATCTGCTGCATGTACACGGCGAAGCATGCCATGCTTTGCCGCGAAAAATACCCGGATACAGACGTATATGTGTTCTATATCGACGTGCGCACCCCCGGCAAGAACTTTGACGAGTTCTACCGCAGAGCCGTCGAGCAGTACGGCGTACATTACATCAAGGGCATGGTCGGCAAGGTCACGCCCGAAAACGGCAAGCTGAAGGTGCAGGCCTCCGATCTGCTGGACAACCGGCAGCTGCACATTGACGCCGACATGGTCGTGCTGGCTGCCGCCATCGAACCGGATAAGTCCGCGCGGCCGCTTGCGACCATGCTGACCGCCTCCATGGATACGAATGACTTCTTTACGGAGGCCCATCCGAAGCTTCGCCCGGTTGAAAGCCCGACTGCGGGCGTATTCCTGTCCGGTATGTGCCAGGGGCCGAAGGATATTCCCGAGACGGTCGCACAGGCGTCCGCCGCTGCGGCAAAGGTCATCGGACTTCTGTGCAAGGACAGCCTGACGTGCAATCCGTGCGTGGCGCAGCCGGACGAGATGATGTGCAATGGCTGCTCCAACTGCGAAAAGGTCTGCCCCTACGGCGCGATCACTTACATCGACAAAGAATTCAGAGGCCCGAACCGCACGACGCTCGTGCGGCGCGTGGCGCAGGTCAACCCGGCGGTCTGTCAGGGCTGCGGCGCATGCACCGTCGCGTGCATGTCCGGCGCGATGGATCTCAAGGGCTTCTCCAACCGTCAAATCATTGCGGAGGTGGATGCGATATGCAGGTAAACGGCTCCTGGACGCCCACGATCGTGGCGTTCTGCTGCAACTGGTGCTCCTACGCGGGCGCTGATCTCTCCGGCACAAACCGGCTGAGTTACCCGGCCAATGTGAAGATCATCCGCATTCCGTGCTCCTGCCGGCTGAACCCGATGTTTATTCTCCGCGCGTTTCAGCGCGGAGCCGACGGCGTGATCCTCTGCGGCTGCCATCCCGGCGACTGCCACTACACGACCGGCAACTATTACGCCCGGCGGCGCATGACGCTCCTGTTCTCCATGCTGGACTTCCTCGGCATTGAGCGTGAGCGCACGCGCGTGGAATGGGTCTCGGCGGCAGAGGGCGCGAAGTTCGCCAAAACCATGAACGAATTCGCCGAGACGATCACAAAACTCGGCGAGAACCGCAGACTGGAGGATCTACGATGCAAAGAGTAAAGGAAAAAGCGATCCAGCTGCTGCATGATCAAATTGTTGACCGCGTCATTGGCTGGCGCGCGGGCGAATTCTTCTACGACCTGACACCGTCCGTATTCACGAGCGTGGAAGACATTGAGAAAAATTTCGTCTGGAGCGTCTTCTCCGGCGCGAATCTGTCCAAATATCTCATTGCGGAATCCCGCAAGGGCGGCAAGGCCGCCGTGTTCCTGAAGCCCTGCGACAGCTATTCGTTTGTCCAGCTTCTAAAGGAGCACCGCATCCTGCGCGAGACAGTCTACGCCGTCGGCGTACAGTGCGACGGCATGTGCGACATGGAAGCCATCAAGGAACTGGGACTTGCCGGTGTCACGGCAGTCACGGAAGACGGCGAAGACCTGCGCGTTTCCACGATCTACGGTGAGCGGACGATCAAGAAGGCCGATGCGCTGCTGCTCAAGTGCAAGACCTGCAAGAGCAAAAAACTCGTCTGCTTCGACGAGTTGCTCGGTGCGCAGGGCGAGGAAAATCCGGACTGCGGCCGTTTTGCCGAGGTTGAAAAACTCGAGTCCATGACGGCAGAGGAGCGCTACACCTTCTGGCGCAGCGAACTGTCGCGCTGCATCCGCTGCAACGCCTGTCGCAACGTCTGTCCCGCCTGCTCGTGCGAAAAGTGCGTGTTCGACAACCACGATTCCGGCTTTGAGAACAAGGCCATTGCCGATTCGTTCGAGGAGAACATGTTCCATATCATCCGTGCCTTCCACGTCGTCTCCCGGTGCACCGACTGCGGTGAATGCTCCCGCGTCTGTCCGCAGCATATCCCGCTGCATCTTTTGAACCGCAAGTTCATCAAGGACATCAATGAACTCTACGGTGACTATCAGGCCGGCGCCGATTTCGACTCCCGCCCGCCGCTCATGGATTTCCGCAAGGACGACTGTGAGCCGTCCGTCGTCTATGAAAGAGGAGGTGCGCAATGAAACAGCTTCCCCTCTCTAAGCTTCAAAGCCTGTTTGCCGCCGTGTCGGCAGCACAGACACTCTACATCCCGGCAGACGATGCCGCCGGTCAGGCCAGCTTTACCGTCTGGCAGGAGGGCATGACGCTGACAAAGAAACTCAATACCGTCCGTTCAGCCAAGGATCTGTTTTTCCCGCAGGTGGAAAACCTCGTCGGCTTCCGTGTGACGGGCAAGCAGCTTGACCTTGTGGAAACGCGTGACCCGGCAGAGCCGTTCGTCCTGTTCGGCGTGCGTGCCTGCGATGCGAGAAGCTTTGAAATTCTCGACCGGGTCTTCCTTGCTGAACCGAAGGATACCTTCTATGCCGCCCGCCGCGCCAGCGGTACCGTTGTAACGCTGGCCTGCACCCACCCCGAGGAAACGTGCTTCTGTCAGTCCTTCGGCATTGACCCCGCAACTCCGCAGGGCGATATCAGCTGCTGGATCGAGGGCGAAACGCTTTTCTGGCAGACCAACACGGAAAAGGGCGAAGCGCTGACCGCAAAGCTTCCCATGCTGGAAGATACAGACGGTGCGGCAGTCGCAGCCCAGCAGGAACGGACCCGCAGCATTCTCAAAAAGCTTCCGCTGGCCGGACTCGACCTGTCCGCCGTCGGCGCAGGCAAAACGAAAGCGCTCTTTGACCGCCCGGAATGGAAGCAGCTGTCCGAAAGCTGCCTCGGCTGCGGCACCTGCACCTTTGTCTGCCCAACATGCCAGTGCTATGACATCAAGGAATTCGACTCCGGTAAGCTTGTCCGCCGCTTCCGCTGCTGGGACAGCTGCATGTACTCGGATTTCACGAAGATGTCCGCCGGTCAGCCGCGTCCGACGCAGCTTGAACGCTTCCGGCAGCGCTTCATGCACAAGCTGGTCTATTTCCCGGATAACAACGAGGGATGCTTCGGCTGCGTCGGCTGCGGCCGGTGTCTTGCCAAATGTCCCATCCATATGAACATCGTTAAAGTCATCAAAACACTTGGGGAGGAACACGCATGAGAAACGATCCGCTGATCCCCAATCTCGCCGTCGTCACGGATATCCGCGTCGATACGCCGGACGTCAAGACGTTCCGTGTTGTCGGCCTTGACGGCAAAAAGCCCTTCGTCCATATCCCCGGCCAGTGCGCCATGCTCTCTGTTCCCGGTGTCGGCGAAGCGCTGTTCTCCATCACGTCCAGTCCCACGCTGGAGGAATATGTGGAGTTTTCCATTAAAAAATGCGGCTGCGTAACCGAATGGCTCCACGCCATGGAGCCCGGCCAGCAAATCACTGTCCGTGGCCCCTACGGCAACGGCTTCCCGGTTGACACCGCGTTTGCAGGTAAGGATCTGCTGTTCATCGCGGGCGGCATCGGTCTTGCCCCGCTGCACTCGGTCATCAACTATTGCCGCCACTACCGCGACCGCTACGGCAAAATCGACATCGTCTACGGCTCCCGCTCAAAGGACGACCTGGTAGACTATCCTGAGATCGAGAACGTCTGGTGCAAAGAGGACGGCATCAACGTCCATCTGACCATCGACCGCGAGCAGCCGGACTGGGACGGCCACGTCGGCTTCGTGCCGAACTACGTCAAGGAACTCGGCTTCACGACCGACAAGACCGTCGTGATGTGCGGCCCCCCCATCATGATCAAGTTTACCCTTGCGGGCCTCATGGAACTCGGCTTCGCCCGTGAGCAGGTCTATACCACGATGGAACTCAAGATGAAATGCGGCCTCGGCAAATGCGGCCGCTGCAACATCGGCGACAAATACGTCTGCAAGGACGGCCCGGTGTTCCGCTTCGACCAGCTCGATGAGCTGCCGAATGAGTATTAAAGGAGAACAGGTATGGAAAATATGGTGACGGTTTTCCTGTTCGGCAAGAAATATGAGGTGCCGGACAGTCTGACCATCATGGAAGCGATGGAATATTCCGGCTATCAGCTTGTGCGCGGCTGCGGCTGGCGCCACGGCCTCAGACCCTGCTCACGGGTCGGTTTGGGCGGGCCCGGGCCTGCCGCAACGGCTTCTGCGGCGCGTGTGCGACGATCTACCGCATCGCGGGCGACCGCGAACTGAAGGCCTGTCTGGCCTGCTCGACGCGCGTGGAGAACAACATGTATGTGGCAACGCTTCCGTTCTTCCCGCTGGTGAAGGAAGTCTACGACATGGAAAAGCTGAAGCCCACGCAGACGGTCATGATGCAGCTGTACCCCGAAATCTATGCCTGCGTCGGCTGCAACGCCTGCACAAAGGCGTGCACGCAGGGTCTGAACGTCATGCAGTACATTGCCTATGCCCAGCGCGGCGAATTTGACAAGTGCGCCGAGGAATCTTTCGACTGCGTCATGTGCGGCGTATGTTCGTCCCGCTGTCCGGCCGGCATCTCCCACCCGCAGGTCGCCATGCTGGCCCGCCGTCTGAACGGCAAGTACATTGCCCCGCACTGTGAGCATCTGGACGCGCGCGTGCAGGAGGTTAAGGACGGCAAATTTGAGGCGCTCATCGAAAGTCTCATGGAAAAGCCGCTGGATGAGATCAAGGAACTCTACAACCACCGCGAGATTGAAAAGTAAGGAGGACGCATATCATGTATCAGGACTCTAACATGCTGGCCTCCATCCGCAAGGTGGAAGCGGCCCGCGAAGAAAACGCGAAGCTGGACCCCCGCCGCATGACGGCGGAGGAAAAGGACACGCTGCTGAAAAAATTCCATCCCGACTACCGCGCCGAACAGTTTACCGAACTGCGCTTCGGCCCCAACAAGGGCCAAAAGGTTCCGCTGGAACTGGCGGAACTGCTGGAGGGTGAATCGCGCATCCTGCATGAGCAGTTTGATCTGACGAAGCCCGATTATGAGACGGATGTTCTCATCATCGGCGGCGGCGGCGCAGGCTGCTCCGCAGCCATTGAAGCCGACAAGGCTGGTGTAAAGGTCATGGTCGTCACGAAGCTTCGCATGGGCGACGCGAACACCATGATGGCCGAGGGCGGCATTCAGGCTGCCGACAAGCCGAACGACTCCCCTGCCCAGCACTTCCTTGACGCCTACGGCGGCGGCCATTTTGCTGCGCAGAAGGATCTTCTGTATAAACTCGTCATGGACGCGCCGGAGGCTATTCAGTGCAACCAGCAG
>OGPR01000503.1_pt1 | contig 40235 bp, 38 predicted proteins | sample 1552981 | NCBI WGS metagenome assembly OGPR01 (sample SAMEA2580260, study PRJEB22360) | human gut metagenome | biome: human gut; feature: human-associated habitat; material: faeces | place: Denmark | collected 2008/2010 | reverse complement strand
AAAGTGAGTATGATGTCCATATTTTTTGTGTTGCACTTGATATTATAATCTACCGAGGTACTGCAGAGCAAGGAAGTTGCGGTTGCGGTTTTCGTGGTGGGAATATTCGCATTTCTTGCGATATTCGGAAACTATATGTTCCAGATGCTTTTAAACTTTATGGAGCAGTCGATGTCATCTATAGACAAGACGGGCAATACCGTAGAGTTTGCGATGAGCGTATTCTGGAAGGTGGCTATAATCTGCGTCTGTACCGTAGGTCCGATACTGGCGGTGGGGGTTGTACTGAGCGTACTGCCCGTAATCGTTCAGACAAAGGGACTTTTCAGTATGGAGGCGATGAAGCCGAAATTCAGCAGATTAAATCCGTTTACGGGTATCAAGCGGTTGTTTTCGATGCAGGCGCTTGTAGGGCTTGTAAAGGGACTTATCGAGATAATCGTAGTAGTTGCTATACTGTACTTTCAGGTAATGGACAGGATAAACGAGTTCAAAAAGCTGATAGATACAGATGTGATAAAGATAGTTGCATATATAAGCGAAACGGCGATGAGCCTTATTGTAACGATATTCGTTATGCTTGTATTTGTGGCGGCGGCAGACTATGTTTTCCAGTGGTGGTCATTTGAGAAAAAGCTCAAGATGTCAAAGCAGGAGGTCAAGGACGAGTACAAACAGCTCGAAGGTGACCCACAGATAAAGGGCAAGATAAAGCGTAAACAGCAGGAAATGGCACAACAGCGTATGATGCAGGAGGTGCCGTCCGCAGATGTGGTTGTCCGTAACCCTACTCACTATGCGGTTGCTCTTAAATATGACCGCAAGACAGCCTACAGAGCGCCTGTTGTCGTGGCAAAGGGTACAGACGCACTGGCACTGAGGATAGTTGCAGTGGCGCAGGAGCATAATGTATATATCACTGAAAACCGTCCGCTCGCAAGAGGGCTTTATGAGGCGGTAGACATAGGTCAGGAGATACCGAGAGAGTTTTACACTGCGGTGGCAGAGGTGCTGGCGATGGTATATGAGGAACAACATAAGACGTTGCCGCCGAGAGAACGATAGGCAAACAGTGAGGTGTTTGCGGCTGTGAGCCGCAGCAAATTCCGCCTTTGCGGCTGTGAGCCGCTACAAATTCCGCCTTTGGAAATGTTGCGATTTAGCGACAGATGGCGAAACGGCGGGGTTTAACGATTGTGCTGATGTTCTTGGCGAGAGACAGTGCGAGCTTTGCAACGATATTGCAGACAGCTGGGACAGTTCAAGCGATCCCTCAGTCTTGACGGCAGAAAAAGTAAGTGCTATTTGAAGGTTTGACTTATCTCATTAAGCGGTAATTTTCATGGATTTGTGCCTTGCCGCAAGCCAGCTCCCTTTAGCAAGGGAGCCAAGGTTAGTGTTAGTGCAAATTTTGCATGGATCGATTATAAATAATTATAAAAACGGACAAGCGAAGTCCGGACAGAGAAAGAACAAGAAAGGAGCGGTGCGAATGGTTAAAAAGATGATGACGAATGTTTTTGCGGTATTCGTTATTTTTATCGTGCTTGCGATTATCATTCCTCTGCCGACTCCGATACTGGACTTTCTTCTGATAATAAATATAGGACTTTCTCTCGTCATACTCCTTATGACGATGTACATAAAAAAAGCGCTTGAATTTTCGATATTCCCGACTGTACTTCTTCTGACAACGGTTTTCCGACTGTCGCTGAACGTATCGACTACACGAGGAATACTTTCAAAAGGCTATGCCGGCGAGGTCGTAAAGACGTTCGGTGAATTCGTAATGGGCGGTGACGCTATTGTCGGATTTATCATATTCGTAATCATAGTAATAGTAAACTTCCTTGTTATCACCAAAGGTTCTGAGCGTGTATCTGAAGTAGCGGCAAGATTTACCCTTGACGCTATGCCCGGTAAGCAGATGGCTATTGACGCAGACCTTAACACAGGCGCAATAACCGATGAAGAGGCAAAGATACGCCGTGCGGAAGTACAGCGTGAAAGCGACTTCTTCGGCGCAATGGACGGTGCTACGAAGTTTGTAAAGGGCGACGCTATAATTTCTATCATCACGGCGCTCATAAACCTTATCGGCGGTGCGGTACTGGGTATTATGCACGGGCAGGATATAAACTCTGTGCTTTCCACCTACTCGCTGGCAACGGTCGGTGACGGTCTTTGCTCGCAGATTCCTGCACTTATGATCTCTGTTGCTACAGGTATGGTAGTTACCCGTGCGGCAAGCACAGACAGCTTCAATGCCGATATTAAAAGGCAGTTCACCTCTCAGCCTAACGTAATGATGATAGCCGGCATTGTTATTGCCGCTCTTATGGTTATCCCCGGCTTCCCGAAGCTGATACTTCTCGGCGTCGGTGCGGCACTGTTTATATTCGGCTGGAGATTATCAAAATCAAAGGCGAAGAAAGAGGCGGCTCTTGCCGCTCAGGCAGAACGTGAAACGCTTGCAAAGATGCAGGATCAGCCGACCTCAGACAATGACTACTACAGGGATATTGACAATGTATTCAAGCTGTTGAATGTTGAACAGATAGAGATGGAGTTCGGCTACAGCCTTCTGCATCTTGTAGACGAAAAGAGCGGCGGTCATTTTATCGACCGTGTGGTAATGTTCCGTAAGCAGTTTGCGATGGATATGGGTATGGTAATACCGTCGGTGCGAATGACGGACAACCCCGAAATAAACCCGAACCAGTATGTTATAAAGATAAAGGGCGAGGAGGTCGCAAGAGGAGAAATTCTTTCCGACCACTATTTAGCGCTTGACAACGGAGATGTGGTAAACCCTGTTGACGGCATAGACACCGTTGAGCCTGCGTTCGGCATCCCTGCGAAGTGGATAAGCGCAGACAAGAAGGTAATGGCTGACGTTGCGGGATATACGCTTATCGACCCTGTGTCCGTAATGATAACTCATCTGTCAGAGGTCATCAAGCAGCACTGCAGTGAGCTTTTGTCACGTCAGGACGTAAAGACGATGGTGGACAACATAAAGCAGACCAACCCAACTCTTATCGACGACCTTATACCAGGCACTATCTCTCTCGGTTATCTCGAAAAGGTGCTTTGCCTGCTTCTGCGTGAGGGTGTTCCGATAAGGGATATGGAAACTATACTCGAAACGCTTGGCGACCATGCAGGTGCGCTTAAGGACATTGACATTGTAACGGAATATGTAAGACAGGCGCTCAAGCGTACCATAACAAGACGCTTTGCGGAGGCAAACTCGCTGAGAGTAATTACCGTTGACCCGAAGGTCGAGGATACGATAGTTGCAAGCGTAAAGAAATCCGAAGCAGGAAGCTATCTTGCGATGGACCCCGACCTTATACAGAAAATCGTCAACATAACAAGCGGAGAAATTGACAAGGTAAAGGATGTTATACCGAATATAATCATACTGACCTCTCCGATAGTAAGAATATATTTCAAGAAACTGATAGACCAGTTCATACCGAATATAACGGTGCTGTCCTACAGCGAAATCGACAATACGGCGCAGATACAGGCTATAGGCAATATAGCGATGTAAACGCCGCACGGTCGGAAATATCCGGGAAAGGAGTGTTCTATGGCAGTGCAGAGCAAGGAGCGGCTGAACGAGCTTCTTGAAAAATACAGGCTGACAGGCGATATGAACGTCAGGAACGAAATCGTACTGATGTATATGGATCTTGTCAAAATGATAGCGGTATCAATGCGTAATATCTACACCGGATATGCGGAAAGCGACGATATTATAAACGAAGGCGTTATTGCGCTTATGGCGGCTATAGACGGCTTCGATCCCGAAAAGAATGTAAAATTCGAAACATACGCAGGTATCAGGATAAAGGGCGCTGTTATTGATTATCTGCGAAAGCTGGACAGAGTTCCGAGAACGCTCAGAAAGCTGTCGAAACAGCTTGACGATAATTTTGCAAGACTTAATTCCGAGCTGTGCCGTACTCCGACAGACGAGGAGCTTGCAGAAAGTATGAATATGACCACCGCACAGCTTTCAAAGCTGATGGCGAATACGGCAGGAATGATAACGCTGTCGTTTGAGGAGCTTTTGTACGAGGATAATCTTGACGAAAATATTTCGGCATCAAGCGAAACCGCCGACGCAAAAATGTATGAGCGTGAAAAAAAGCAGGTGATAGCCGACGCTGTCGCCACGCTTCCCGAAAAGGAAAAGCAGGTAGTGACAATGTATTACTACGAAAGGCTGAAATACTCGGAGATTGCCAAGGTTATGAGCATTACGCAGTCAAGAGTATGCCAGATACATTCAAAGGCTATGCTGACGCTCAAAAACAAGCTGGAAAGCTATATAAACGGCTGAAAGGCTTGCATATTTATGTGAAAACTGATATGATATAATCAAGGGGTCGGAGGTTTACCGGCTCGCTTATAATACGGAAAATCACGCTTTACGAAAGGAGGTGAAAAAACTTGCAGAGAGCATTTTACAATCTGACGCAATCCATGCTTAACCACCAGAGGTCGCTTGACGCTATCTCGAACAATCTTACGAATATCAACACGGCGGGCTACAAGAAGGACGAGATAAGAATGAACACCTTTCAGGAGGAGCTTATACTTGTCAGCAACCGCAGAAAGACAAGCGGCAAATTCGTGCAGACGTATGTTGATACAAGCAAGAGCAACCTTGAGCAGAGCAGTTTTGAATTTACCGAAAGCCCGTTTGATATAGGTATTCAGGGAAACGTGTATTTCAATATACAGGGTACTAACGGAAATGTATATCAGACAAGGTGCGGTCAGTTTGAGCTTGACGGAGAAGGCTATTTATGCCTTAACGACAGCGGACGTGTACTCGGTCAAAACGGTGAGATATATATCGGAAACGATGATTTCATTGTTGACAACGAGGGCAATATCCTGAACGAAAACGGCGAGGTAATAGAAAGGCTGAGGCTCAGCTACATACCCGAAAACGCAGACGTTACAAAGGTAGGAAACAACCTGTTTTCTTATGACGGGGATATGACGATACCCGAAGGCGAGAAGTATGATATTATCCAGGGCTGTTTTGAAAAGTCAAACGTTGACGCAAACAAGGAGATTACTTCTCTTATGGAAACGCAGAGATTATTTGAAGCAAGCAGTGCTGTGCTGAAGTATATGGATACTATCAACGGCAGAGCGGCAAGCGAGATAATCAAGCTGTAAAATGACCGGATGTGAGGATATGTCATGAACATTGCATTCTACACGGGTAAGACGGGCCTTATTGCACAGCAGGAAGGACTTAACGTTTACTCAAACAACATTGCAAACGTGAATACGGTGGGCTTCAAGGCTTCCCGTCCGAGCTTTGCGGACTGTATCTACACGGTACAGAGAAATACGGAGCCTGACTGGCAGACAGGTCACGGCGAATATGTGCACAGCACTCAGCTTATGTACAGCGAGGGCGTATTTACATATACCGACAACGACCTTGACTTTGCCATACCGACAGAAGAAGGCTTCTTTGCGGTAATGGATAAGTACGGCGATGTAAACTACACAAGAGCGGGCGATTTCCAGATGTCGCAGATAGGCGACCACTGGGAGCTTGTAAGCGCAAACGGAGAATTTGTGCTTGACTATGAGGGAAACCACATTACAGTTCCCTTTATAGAAGGTACGAGCAAGCCGGACTATGAGGCACTTACGAAAATGATAGGTGTGTACACATTTGACAACAACTTTGGACTCGAACTTCTCGGCAGTAACAAGATGACTGCTACAGAGAGGTCGGGAGAGGCGGTTGCCGACAGGAGTATCGACAAGATAAGAATGGCACTCGAACGCAGCAATACGGATATTGCAGGCGATATGGTACGCATTATCGAAACACAGCGTTCATACCAGATGAGCGCAAGGGTCGTACAGACAGCCGATGAGCTGGAGCGTATAACCAATAACTTAAGGGGATAAGGCACGATGCTTCGATCCTGAATTTTAACCGTGGGTCTGTCGGTAGATATACCGGCAGGCTGTGCGGTTATATACAGCTATAAGATTAATAATTTCAGAGGTCTATTATGATAAACAGTTACGATGATTTAAGCCCGGTACAGCTTGATGTGCTTAAGGAAATAGGAAATATCGGCTCGGGTAATGCCGCAACGGCACTGTCACAGCTTCTTGGCAGGAGCATAGATATGCAGGTGCCGCAGGTAAGGCTTATGGACGTAGCTGACGCAATAGAGTCGCTCGGCTCTCCCGACAAGCTGGTGGTAGGAATACTGATACGGCTTAAAGGGGACGCAGACGGAATGATAATGTTCCTGCTTGAAGAGGCGTTTGCGAAAACTATCATAACGGGTCTTATGGGCGAACGCTCGTTTTCGCTGTATGAGATGAACGCCGATGATATATCGGTGCTGAGCGAAATAGGAAATATAATGGGTGGAAGTTATGTCAATGCTATCGCAAATCTCAGCGGTATGACCATTGATATGTCGGTACCTGCGCTTACAACGGATATGCTCGGAGCTATAATGACGGTTCCTGCAACGGAGCTTTCCGAGGCGTATGAAAGGGTACTCATGATAAGCGAACAATTTCTGATTGATTCAGTTGAGATACAATCCGATATGCTTCTTATACCTACGGTAGAGTCGCTGAGAACTCTGCTTGGGAAACTGGGGGTTGAAGACCAGTGAACAAGATAATCGTGGGGATCTCCGACCAGAAGCTGTGCAAGTCGCCGGATGTACTGGTGACTTATGCTCTTGGCAGCTGCGTCGGGATATGTATGATAGACAAAGTGCTCGGCATAGCGGGACTGGCGCATATAATGCTGCCTGACAGCAGCGCTATACCGAATGACAAGAACAAATTCAAGTTTGCCGATACGGGCATACAGCTTCTATATGAAAGCATGATAAAAAACGGTGCGGCGGCATCGAGAATAACCGCAAAAATAGCAGGCGGAGCGAATATGTTTGCTACCACAACACCTGCTATGTCTATAGGCGACCGTAACGTTGAGGCCACCAAAAAAGCGCTGGCAAAGCTCGGAGTGCCTATAATCGCATCCGACACGGGACTTAACTACGGCAGAACGGTATCGTTCAATGCGTCGGACGGCTCGCTTGAGATAATGTCAAGTCTTAAGGGAAACAAGACTATATGACACGACAGACACGATTGACACGATAGATTTACGACAGGAAGGTACACCGATGGAAAAGACGGAAAGACAAAAAATGGCGGATATATCCATGTCGGAGCTTATAGAACTTGAAAAAGAAGCTACTGCGTCACTTGACGGCATCGAGCTTAACAATAAGACTATGCAACGCCCGCAGGAAAACAATCCTACGCTGAATGTAGACGCATCGGTAAAGGTGGTTGTAAGCGACAACCACCTGGAAGCGAATATGTGCGTATTTTCACCGCAGTTTTCCGGCAAGGATATAACAGTGGAAGCTATGCGGCAGGCACTCAAGGACGAACACGTTGTATACGGAATAGACGAGGAACTTCTTGAGGAAATAGCGGCAAATAAGTTATACGACAAGATCTTCACGGTAGCGAGCGGATATGCGGCGGTTGACGGCGAAAACGGCAGGGTAAAAAATCTTTTTGATACAGACAAGAAGCTGGTGCCGAGAAAGCTGGAGGACGGCAGTGTTGACTATCGTGACCTCGGGCTTATAGTAAACGTAAGAGTAAATGACCTTATATGCGAAATAGTACCCGAAACGCAGGGCGAGGAGGGTATGAACGTATACGGTCAGGTGATTGCTCCGCGTCCGGGCAGACCTCCGCTTGTACCGCAGGGTTCGAACACGGTGCTTTCGGCAGATGGCACCAAGCTGTTCGCCGCAGAAAGCGGAAACCTTGTATATATGGGCGGAAGGTTCAATGTTGTAACCACGTTCCAGATTTCATCCGACATAGATGTAAAGACGGGCAATATAAACTTCCTGGGCGATGTTGTCATCAAGGGCAGTGTGCAGGAGGGATTTTCGGTAACGGCAGGAAAAACCATAACCGTATCGGGAATGGTGACCGGTGCTACACTTACCGCACAGGGCGATATAACCGTCAAGAACGGAGTTTTTGCAAGCACCATACAGTCGCAGTACGGCAATATCAATATTGCTTTCGGAGAAAACGATACTATAACCACAAGAGGAAACCTTACCAGCACGTCGCTTGTCGGATGTCGGATAAAAATAGAGGGCGACCTTGACTGCACCAAGAACCCCGGTGCGCTTGTGGGCGGAGATTGCAGTGTAATGGGAAAATTTGCGGTGGCACAGCTCGGTAACAAGAGCTATACGCCTACTATAATATCGGTAGGAAGCACCACAAACCTCCTGCTTGAGATGGATTCGCTCGAAAAGCAGTGTACGGCAATCGATGAGTACATAGAAAAAATAAACACGTCTATCGAATTCCTGCAGGAAAAGAAGAGGAACGGCGAACATCTTGACGCAGATAAGGAAGCGTATATTTCATCTGCGATACGGCTCAAGGTGCAAAAGGGAATGGATAAGAAGCCTCTGAGAACGAGGATAGAAGAAATACAGAAAATAATCAATGCTAAGGAAACGCTGTCGGTACAGGTGACAAAGTGCGTTTATCCTAACGTAAGGATAAATCTCAACAGCTTTACCACCACAACATCGGCGGAGTACGGCAAATGCAACATAGTCTGCGGTCCGAATGACATCGAATTCAGATAACAGACACTGAGAAAGGCAAATATCATGGCGGCAACGGCAAAAAGCAGATATATTACGGCGGTAAAATGGTTTACGGCATTTGTATGCGCTCTGCTTTGTGCGGCTGCCGTCTGCTGTTTTACGGGAAGCAGTGCAGACGCTGCGGCGGTAACAAACTGTACGGTGTCGGGGCTGACGGCAAAGACCTATACAGGTAAGGCGCAGACACAGTCGATCACGGTAAAATACAGGAATAAAACGCTGAAAAACGGTAAGGATTACACGGTAAGCTATCAGAATAATATAAACGCAGGAACGGCTTATGTTATTATAAAAGGCAAGGGCAGTTACAGCGGAACAGTAAAGCGTTCGTTCACAATCAAGCCTGCCATAATATACAAGCAGTGTACTTTTTATAAAATCGCCTCGCAGTATTATACCGGCTCGCAGATAAAGCCTGTTCCGAAAATCAAGAACGGAACAACGACACTGAAAAACGGAACGGACTTCACGCTTACATATCAGAATAACGTAAACAAGGGTACTGCGAAGGTATATATCAAAGGAAAAGGCAACTACAGCGGAAGCTGTTCGCTTACATTCAGCATAACGGCAAGGCCTGTTTCTACGCTGAAAATCACCGTACCGTCAGTGACTTATAACGGAAAGGCGCAAAAGCCTGCCGTTACGGTAAAGTATAATAACTATAAGTTTAAAAACGGTACTGATTATACGCTGAGTTATAAAAATAACACGAAAATCGGTACGGCAACCGTTACGGTTAAGGGCAAGGGAAAGCTCAGCGGAACAAAAAGCGTTACATTCAAGATAAACGCAAAGCCGATAAAAAACGCAGTTATTACATATAACAACTCACTCACATACAACGGTTCGACGCTAAGCCCTGCGGTTACGGTAAAATACGGAAACGCAACGCTTAAAAAGAATACCGACTATACCGTTGCCTACTCGAATAACGTAAACGCAGGCACGGGAACAATCACGATAACGGGAAAAGGCATATACGGCGGAAGCGTAAAAAAGACCTTTACAATAAAGAAGCTCGGAATATCGGCATCTGCCGTATCGGGAACGGGAAACAAGGTCTATACGGGAAGTTCGATAAAGCCTGTGCCTGCGGTTAAAGTCGGCGGCAGAACGCTGAAAAACGGAACGGACTTTACCGTAAGCTACAAAAACAACACCGAGCCGGGAACGGCAACTCTCAAAGTGACAGGCAAGGGAAACTATTCGGGCAGTGTATCAAAGACCTTCAAAATCACCGCAAGAGCGATAAACGATGTTGAGGTAACCGTACCCGATACGGTATTTACCGGTGAACAGGTAAGACCCGACGTTGTTGTAAGCTACGGCAGCTATCAATTTATAAATAACAGCGACTATACCCTGTCATTCAAGGACAACGTCAATATCGGAACGGCAAGCGTGGTGGTCACGGGCAAAAACCATCTCAGCGGAAGCAGGACGGTAACATTCCCTATAGAAAAGGCGGATATTTCAAGTACGGAGATAGCCGTGAAGAACGCAACGTTTACGGGAAGTGCGGTAAAATCCGGCGTTGATGTAAGGCTCGGTAATGTGACGCTTAAGGAAGGCACTCACTACACGCTTTCCTATAAAAACAACGTCAATGCTGGTACGGCTCAGGTGACAATCAGCGGCAAGGGAAGCCTTGAGGGCGCTGTAACAAAGGATTTCACTATTGCAAAGGCGGATATTTCGAAAGCCTCGATTTCTGCAAGCGGAACGTATGCTCCGGACGGTGTAAAGATCACCATAAACGCTAAATTCGGCAATTACACGCTTAAAAACAGCGACTACAGTTTTACCGCTCCGACCGCTGCGGGAGAGCAGACGCTCACAATAAGCGGAAACGGCAACTTCAGCGGCAAGGCCACGGTAAAATGCAATGTGGCAAAGGCGGATATAGCAAATGCCAAATCGTCTTTATCGCTGTCAACCGACGGCAAGGGATATACCGTAACGATAATTTATGACGGTGTGCTTTTAACGCAGGACAAAGATTATAAGGTAGCTGTAACAGAATCAGCCACAGGCGTCAGCGCAGTTATTACAGGCATCGGCAATTACGGCGGAACAGCGACTATCAGCGGCATAAGCAACGAGCTTGAAGCGTTTGAAAATGCTGTTGTCACAATAGGTAAAGTCACATACAACGGCACGGCACAGCTTCCCTCGGTGACAGTGAAGATAGGCTCTGTCACGCTGAAAAGCGGAACGGACTATATTCTGAGCGCTTATGATAACACTAATGCAGGAACAGCTACGGCAGTTATCACAGGCAAGGGAAAATATGAAGGTGCGGAAAAGAAAACGCAGTTCAAGATAGCGCCTGCCGCCATATCATCTGCAAGCATAAGCTGTGAGGATCAGATATATACGGGACAGGGTGTCACCGCACAGCCCGTTGTTACATTCAACGGCAAAACGCTTGCTCTCGGTATTGACTACTATATATCGGGATATTCAAATATAGTGAATGTCGGAACAGCTACCGTTACTGTAAAGGGCAAAGGCAATTTCACAGGCACTGCAAAAGGCACTTTCAGAATCGTCAAGCAGGACAATATGGAAACGCTTGTCAAGAAGCGCCTTGATGAGATGATGGAAGGCAAGTGGGACAGGAAGATATATGACTTCTGGCACAGCTATCAGCTTGGCAAGTATTACAACACGCTCCTTACCTCTCCTTGTACCTGCCACTCCTACTGTGAAACGGGCAACGAGGCAGGCTGTACCTGTCTTATAGGAAGAAGTCACGTTCTGAATAATTCCGGCATACAGTGTGCGGGATTTACTATCGAGGTGTTCGAGTATCTTTTCGGTAAAACAAACGGAACGGGCGAAAATACCCTCACGATAAGGAATCGTTCCGACGGAAACTGGACAGAGGCGGCGCTGAAGAAGTGGATGACCGATACGTTCCGTCCGGGCGACTATCTCGCATATGACAACATAAAGTACGGCTATCCGCACTATGTCACGATATACTCTGTTGATACCGACGGTATATGGGTGTACGAGGCAAATTACGGCGGAAGGTGCAAAATCAATTTCCGTAAGTTTACGTTTAAGGAGATTTACGAAGAAACGGACGGTTTATGGCACAGGACACCGAATAATTATGAGTTGTCGGAGTATTGATCTGAATTTAAAGCGGCATGGCGGAGGCTGTGCCGCTTTTTGCTGTGATTGTCTGCGCTGTAATTTCGATTTTTCGACAAGCCGTAAGTGTGTCACACCTGCTTTTACCGTAACAGCCTGTCCGATGCTTGACTTTTGATATGCAATATGATATTATGATAATAAACAAGCAAGCAACTCATATTAAAAATAATTTTAAAAAATCGGAGATAATTTTATGTCAAAGTTTCAAAAAATCATCATAGCACTATGCGTTATAATCATTGTTATTCTGGGGGCGGCAACGGTAGTTCTGTTTATCGGCACATCGGAAGCTATCAAAATTAACGGCACGTTTGCCGATATAAGTCTGTTAAACAGCGATAATCCCGATTTTGACAAGCTGCCGCACAAAGAAATCAGCATAGACGCAACTTTAACCGGAAACATTTTTGGTGTGACAGGCGCAAGCGGAAAAATTGCAGTAGGCGATACAGAGTATGCTCTTGATTCCGCAAGCTCACGAGGCTCTGTGATAAATATCCATTCGCTTAACAACGAAGGATCATTTGATGTAAATGTTAAGCTGGAAAAGGGAACAGGCAGTGCAATCATTACCGTATTGCAGTCGCAAAACTCCTCTGACAGTTCAATGTGGGCAGGACCTGCAACCGACAGCGAGAGTCTGAAAAATGTTCTTGAAGAACAGAATATCATCAACTACAGTAACACGGAAACAGTAAAAGAAATAAGCTGTACGGGAGATTTTGTTGATATTAACGATAATTACAGCGTTGATATGTACGAACAATTACCGCACAAGACCGTAAGCGTAAACGCAAAAATCCTACGCAACATATACGGCAGGGAATATGCGGATGGAACCTTGACGCTTGACGGCAGGGAATACAAAATTCAAGGCTTCAACCGTGATAACAGCTTCGGGAAAAACAGGATTTTTATATCCGTAATAACAAGCGACGGAAAAAATGCCGCACCGGGCATTACTATATGCTATACGGAAGGCTCGGATTACATTACCGTCAATTCAAGACTTCAGAACAACACCTGTTATCTGATAGGAACTGTAAAGGATAAGAATGAATTTGAAACAGCTTTAAAGGAACTCGGATATATAGAATAAGACGCAATCAAAACATCGGGAACAGAAATACGCACCTCAAAATGAGGTGCGTATTTCAGATTGTAGAAAAAGTCTTGTAGTTGATGTGCTTCTACTATATCTTTTAGTATTTATCTATGATAACAAGCTACCGATAGTTCTTTTTGCGAGATAGCACTTCTCGGGTTCGCTATTCGAAACAATACACCTGTCAACATGAAAGAGGGAGACAACCAAAGGAATCAGGGAGAGGGACTGCCGCCCCTATCCCTGTCCCTTAGGTTTTCTCCCTCTTGGCTCCCTCTTTCCTTACCCATACCCTTACCCCGCTGGGGTGTTGGCTAAACTCGTAAAACTACCTGAACATTGTATATCCTGTCGATGCAGGGACGCTTAACGCTACACGTCCGCAGGTTAGTACATATATCTCAGGTTAGTGGCGTTTTTTTGAAAGGTTAATGTCAGTGCAGTTGTACCGATATACTCACGAAAATATTAATTTCTTGTCGGTGTGGAAATTGTTTTAAGCGGTGTTGGTGATATATTTCACTGTGTGGCTTTAATAACAATAAACGTTTCAACAGACAGAAATACGCACCTCGAAATGAGGTGCGTATTGTTTTATATTCACTTTTACATTGCCGCTTTCAAGCGTTTCAGTGTTTCTTCTTCACCGAGCAGCTGCATTATGGTATACAGGTCGGGGGAATTTTTTCTGCCGGTTATCGCTACTCTGAGTATTCCGCAGGCATCGGCAACCGAGCCTTTGTAAGCGTCGGGGTTTGCCTTGTATTCCTTGATGTTGGGGCAGAAGCCTAAAGGCTCGCCGACTGCCTTTACACCGTCAAACCAGGCACTGCTGTCAACCTTGTGGTCATAAGCCGAAATATATGCCGTTAAAAATGCTTTACGCTCGTCGGCTGTCAGCTTTTCGTCAAACTCATAGCCGTCAACGCCGTCGCCGTAGAGATACGGGAACATCTCGGACAGATCGCTCCACTTTGCTATATCCTTGCGTACCTTCTTGCCGTTATATTTCCACAGCTTTATGCTTTCTCTGAACTTGTCGGGCGAAGCTGTGATATAAGCGTTCAGCTTTTCATCGTTATCCTTTGCCCATACGCTTATCTCGTCAAAGAGCGTTTCCTCGCTCATCTTCGATATAACGTCACGGCTTACGCTTGCCAGCTTATCCATATCGAACAATGCACCGCTGACGGGCATCTTTTCGAGCTTGAACTTGAACTGCGACATATCGGCATCGGGATTTTTCATTCTCCACTCCTCATAATTTGAGTTTGCGATAGTCATAAGGTATTCAAGCACCGACTGAACAGGGAAACCGGCTTTTGAATAGAACGAAACGCTTGCCTCGGGGTCTTTTCTCTTGCTGAGCTTTCTCTTTTTATTCTCGCCGCCGTCCAGCTTCATTATCGGGGCAATGTGAGCATACTTCGGCATTTTAAGGTCGCTTGCTCTGAAAAGCTGTTCGTGCAGAGGATATGAGCTTATCCACTCATCGCCTCTTATAACGTGGGTAGTACCCATCAGAAAATCGTCTACAACGTGTGCAAAGTGGTATGTAGGGATACCGTCTGACTTTAAAAGCACAACGTCCATTATGTTCTCGGGCATTTCGATATTGCCTCTTATAAGGTCACGGCAGGTTATCTTATTTTCTGCGTTGCCGTCTGAGCGTAAGCGCAGAACGTATTCCTTGCCTGCCTTTATATTGGCTTCTATTTCTTCAATGGACAGATTTCTGCACTTTGCATAGCTGCCGTAATAGCCCATATCGGCTTTTTCAGCCTCCTGTGCCTTTCTTATTTCGTCAAGCTCCTCCGCCGAGCAGAAGCAAGGATATGCAAGACCACGCTTAACAAGATCCTTTGCAAAGGTCTGGTATATCTCTTTTCTCATACTCTGTCTGTACGGTCCGTAGCTGCCCTTTTCGGCCTCTCCGTCTGCCGCCGCACCTTCGTCAAAGCATACTCCGTACTGTGCAAGAGATGTGATTATCTCGTCTGCTCCGTGTTCAATTTCACGCTTTTTGTCGGTATCCTCAAGACGCAGGTAGAATACACCGTCCGACTGTCTTGCCATACACATTGAAATAAGTGCGGCATACAGACCGCCTATGTGCATAAAGCCTGTGGGGCTTGGTGCGAATCTTGTCACAGCCGCCTTGTCGGGAAGTGTTCTTGCGGGATATTTTGCAAACATATCCTCAGGTGTTGTCTTGATGTCACCGAACAGAAGCTCGGCTAAATAATTGTTGTCCATTTTTTCGCCCTTCGTTTTTTATTTTGTCTTGATAATTTGGTTCTTTCCGCCGAAGTTCTTTTTGCCTATGCGGATTATCTGAAGTATAGCAGGGTTAAGCACCAGATTTATACCAAGCTCTATAAAGAAATTGATGCCTACTAAACCTACCAGAATAAATACGAATAAGTTTGTACCCTCTGCAAGTCCTGATAAATAATCAAAGAAGAACACATAGCTTCCGAGTACAAATATTCCTGTGTTAACAACAGGTGCAACTACAGCCGATACTATAACAGCTGCTATCTGATTTTTCTTGCTTATCAGCTTATACACAAAACCTGCGGCGGCACCTGCGAGTGTGCCCTTTAAAATTACCGTAATTATCGTTCCGGGTATGTTTACCGCAAGGAACAGGTTAGCGTCACCCGTCAGCAGTACGGTCACACCGAAAACAAAGCCGAGCCATGCGCCCGAGCCCCAGCCGTAAAGTGCAGAGCCTACTACGATAGGTATAAGCGTCAGCGTAATGCTGAATGTTCCGAAACGCAGTCCCATTGATATGAACTGCATAACCACAACTATAGCGGTCAGAAGACCAAGACCTATAATAGTGTTTGTGTTGATTTTGCCTTTTAATGAGTTGTTTGTGTTTGACATAAAAATCTCCTTTGCTGAAGTCCTGTTGTCGGCAGGTACCTCGCAGGGTTGTATATTTTACATATCATCCGCCGTTCAGAATATGTTCACAGCCGGTAACCGCAGAAATAGCATCTGTCGGTTCCGTCCACAATGCCGCTTACTTCTTCTGATTTTTCTTGTAGATAATATGCAGACCCTCTAATACAAGATCGGGATCGACAATAAGCTCACGTCTGCAAAGCGGAGCTATAAGGCTTGCGTAGCCTCCTGTCGCAACTATTGTAGCCTTTTCCCCAAGCTCCTCCTCATATCGCTCTATCATACCGTCTATCATACAGGCGATACCGCCGATGACACCGGCACGCATACTGTCGGGGCTGTTTGTGCCTATCATTTTTCCGACAGGCTCAGCACCTATGAGAGGAAGGGAAGCTGTTTTACCCGACAGAGCCTCGAATGATAATCTCGGACCGGGAGCTATCGCTCCGCCGAGCATTGCTCCGCTCTTGTCGAGCGCAAATATCTTAAGGCAGGTGCCTACATCTATGAATATGCAGGGTGTGGGGTACTTGCTTTTCGCCGCTACGCCGCCGCATACAAGATCGCTTCCGAGTACGGAAGGATCGTCTATCTTTATATTAAGTCCTGTTTTGATACCGGGTGAAACGATAATAGGCTTTACGTTACAGAGCTTTTCTATTCCTTTTTCAAGTATGGGGGTTATCGGTGATACGACAGAGGAAATGATACAGCCGGTTATAGCCGCATTTTCAAAGCCGTAAAGGGATAATATATCCTTCAGCTTTATCGCATACTGATCTTCCATTCTTGAAACCTGTGTGTTGAGCCTAGATATAAAGCGCAGTTCACCGTTATTGTCAAAACCGCCGAATACAATGTTAGTATTGCCGACATCTACCGCAAGTATCATTCTTTGCCCTCCGATTCTTCGGATATATCGCTTTCTATTATAGCATCTGTTTTATCTTTGTCAATATCCCCGTCATTATTTACCGCCTTTGACAGCTTTACGGGTTTCTTTATCTTGAGATAAATCAGAATCATTCCGACAAATACCGCAATGCCGATAACCGTCAGTATAAGCCCTGTGCCAAGTCCTGCGGCAAAGAATTTAAATTCGACAACGTGTTCGCCCTCAGACAGCTTTACTGTCATCAGTGCGTCATTCAGTGCGGTATCGTAATCTGTCTTTACACCGTCAACATATACCGTCCAGCCCTTTTCTGCAGGGATAGTGGTAAACAGTATATCGTCGCTTTTTGCGTTTACCGTAAAGCGTATGTCGGTCTGACTTACCTTTTCGACCTTTGTATCGGCATTCTTTTCGTGCATCTGAGCTATCGCCGCTGTTTCCGCTTCCTCATTGTATACGGCGAACTGCGGCTCTCTGATATAAAGGTCGCTCTTTTTCAGCACGAGCTTTACTGTTATTTCCTCGCCCTTTTCAAACTTGCCGAGATCCTTTATATTATGATTGTCGCTCTCAAAGCATACGCCCTTGTACGAGCCGTTTACATAAAGAGAAACCTCACGCTGATAGTCGGTCGGTATAAACATATAGATCTCTCCGCTCTTTGGCGCAGTTATCGTATATGTTACGCTTGCTTCGCCCGTCACATCCGTAAAGCCTATATGCTGGTTTTCAAACGAGCCTTTTTTGCAGTTTTCGGCATAAGGCTCGCCGTCTGCGGAAAATACCGTGAAGAATTCTCTGTTTCCTCCGGTCATTGCGTTAAGCAGAGCGTTCTGGTTTTCGAACACGTCATACTTTGACAGCTCAAGTGAGGACAGCTTGCTGTTTGCAAGATAGCCTACAGGCAGTGCGTCCTTATTTTCCGTGACGGTTATATCGTCTGCTGATTTTATATTTCCGGTCAGCTCGCCCTCGCAGTCAAGGATATATTTAACGCCGAAAATATCGCAGGTCAGCGGAGTGTTGCCCGAAAACCTTGAATAATGGCCGTTTGACGTGAAGCCGAAGAATCCGAGCATATCAATAGCTCTTGCATTCAGCGTACTGCTTGAGTGCGACAGACCGTACATATTTACAGCCATAGGGTCGTTTACCGAGCGGAAGAAGTTTTTCTCTATCCTGTAGAAGCCGTCATCCTGCGCCTTTATCTCCTCCACCTTTTCACGCAGCGGAAGTATAACGCTCAGATAGCTGTCCCTTGTCGAGAAGGTAATATCCTTGTGCATTTTTGTCAGCGTATTTGTTGCATTGAAGCAAAGCTCCGCACATATCACTGCGGTTACAAGTATCACGCCTGTCTTTGGCAGCTCGCTCTTTTTCATATAGTGCCTTGCCGCATATACGGTAATACCTGCGACCGCCATGAATACTATGGCAGGGAGTGCAACAGTTATACCGTCAAACACCTCACGTCCGTCGCTGTCAAGCGTGGTTATGAAAGTATCCTGTGCCTCTGTGTATATTATGAGGGCAATATAACTTAACGTAATCGCTCCGACCGTTCTCGCCCTGACCGCTTTAAGCTGTTCAAAACAATGCGCCGCAAGAGCGACTATGATAAACGAAAGCATAAACGAGTAGCGGTAGGGAAGCCAGTTGGGCATCTGTCCGCCGTGCCATATCATATCGACCGGACGGATATACATACTTACAACAAGCAAGCCTATAAGCGCACCTGCCGCAATTTTCTGCTTGAATTTAAATGCTCCCGAGCAGAAAAATCCCGCCGCAAGCACAAGGGCAAGCGAACAGCAGAACAGCGCCGGCAGACCCTCCATCCTTACCGTATCGTAGGTATTGGGGAACAGCTTTCTTGCTATATCTATAAGGTTAAAATTATTAACAAGTGAATAATCCGGCTCGGTGAAGCTGAATTTGCCGTTCTGAAGTGAATTATATACAGGCAGTATCATAAATGCGCTCATCATAGCGGAAACTATTCCGCATATTCCGAAAAACGCACCTTTTGTAACAAATTTTTTTGCGATGTTAATTCCTGTGTTGCCCGTATATGTTTCAAGCGAAAAGTAACGGCAGATAAAATACAGCACCGAGAAGATTGCCGCCATAAAGCCTATGTAGAAGTTTGATACGAACGCATAGACAAGCGAGCCTATGAGCAGTCTGAAGCGGTTTTCCTTTATCAGCGAATCTATACCCCAGCAGATAAGCGGAAGTGCGATAACGCAATCAAGCCACATAGGGTCCATTGTCTGCACTATCATATATGCACACAAGGCATACATCGGGGCGAATAAGGCCGCCGTTGTCTTTGACAGCTTCTGCGACTTATGTGCAAAAAGTGCAAAGGTAACGCCGCACGCACCGAACTTTGCGAGCATCATTGTAAGCAGGCCTTCGGTTATCATACTGCGTGGGAATATCCATACAAGTATATTGAACGGGCTTGCAAGATAATAGCCGATTATGCCCATAAACTCGCCCGACAGATTTCTGCTCCACGAGTACATAAGGCTCTCACCGTTACCTATTACATCATGCACATAGTCAAAATAGAAAACATACTGTGCGTTAAGGTCAAGCGACAGCACCGACCTTCCGCCAAACGGATATATTCCGAACGATATATAAGCTATACCCATCAGTATAACAGGGATAAGAAACGCCGCAAACAGATAACCGTTCTTATAGCACAGGTGTCTGAATGACAGCATTTTTTCTCTGAAATTTACCATTATTTATTATCCTCGCATCTTTGTCTGCGTCCTGATTCTTCACTGACTATATATCTCGGACGCTGCTTTATCTCCTCGTATATCTTGCTGAGATAATATCCCATAATGCCGATACCGAGCATAAGTATACTGCCTATTATAAGCAGAAGAAGTATTACGGTCGAAAAGCCGTCTGCCGCCTTTCCTGTACAGAAGTTGACAAGGGTCTGTATAGCCAGTATCACGGCAAATATAAAGAATAGCACTCCCGACCAGGTGATTATCTGCATAGGCACGTTTGTAAAGCTGGTTATTGAGCTTATAGCATATCTGAACAGCTTTCTGAACGACCACTTTGTCTTGCCTGCGTTTCTTGGCGCAACGTCAAATTCGACACGCTCTGTCCTGAAGCCTACCCAGCTTGAAAGCGCACGGAAAAACGTCAGCCTTTCGGGCATTTCGTTGAGCGCATTGACAACCTTGCGGTCCATCAGCTTATAATCGCTTGCGCCGTCAAGGTCAATAGCCGAGCTGTTCTTCATCATACGGTAGAAGGTCTTTGCAAAGAGCTTGTATATTATGCCCTCCTTGCCTCTTGACGCTTTGACCGCCTCTACGACCTCCGCACCGTTTTTCCATGCGGCATACATCTTTTCAAGAAGCTCCGGCGGATGCTGTAAGTCGCAGTCAATCACCGCAACGCAATCGCCGTCTGCGGCTTTAAGTCCCGCAAAAACGGCTCCCTCTTTGCCGAAATTTCTCGAAAAATGAAGTCCTCTTATATGCTCGTCCGTTTCTCCGAGCTGTTTTATAAGCTCCCACGTTCCGTCCTTTGAGCCGTCGTCAACGAATATCAGCTCATAGTCGGACAGCGGCGCTAATATACTGCCGAGCCTTTCTGCAGCGGCAGGTATGTTTTCCTGCTCGTTGAAGGCAGGTATAACTACTGAGATCATCTTATTCTCCGATTATATTTATTTCTACCGTTTTTTCACGTTCACCGTCAAAATCCATATATATTATGTACTGCGTAAGGCCGAGTGAAATCTCGCTGTCACAGATAGCGGTAACTACCGAGCCGCCTGCAAGCTGGTGGCAGATTGCCGCTCTGAGCGGCTCTTCCGCAAGGGTGGATACCTTTTCGTAATATTTGAGATAACCGTTCAGCGCTTCAATATCATTTGTTGCGGTAAACACCGACGCAGTGGTGTGCATTGAAGAAATTGATATGATACCGTTTCTGATATTAGATCTGCGTACGCACTCCATTACATCCTCGGTAAGATCCATATAGCCTGTCTTTGAGGGGATGGTGATGGTGAATGTCTGTTTTACGTTATTCATAAGGCTTATCCTTTCATATTGCGGCACTGCCGCTTTTAATTTACCGTTTTATGTTTGTATTTATTCTTACTCTGCCCGAAGGCGAGGTTACGGCTAAATCGTCATCCTCGGCGGCTCTGCCGTCGCTCACTGCCGCAAGGCCGTTTATATAGCAACGTGTTCCCTGCGAAATGACCGTGTCTGCGTCTGCCGCAAAATCAATATTCACTGTACCTGTGGAATTGACAAGGCTTCCGCCCGAAAATTCGTCTATATACATATTTATTTTACCGCTGTCGCAGTCGATGCCGAGCGTTCCCGAGCAGGACAGCCTTTCTATATCGGCGCTTCCGCTCTTGCATTTTATATTCACCATATATCCGCTCACCGCACAGCAATGCAGGTCGGATGACGCAGTGTACAGGTTAAGGTTTGAAAAGGGCTTGTCGGGAAGCTGTATTTCAATCCTGTAGCTGAACTGCTCACGGGTGAACAGCGTTATCACAAGGCTCGGCACCTGCTCGACTATAAGCCGTCCGTCGTCCTCGTAAATATCAACCTCCGTATCGCTGACATACGAAACGTGTATCAGCTCGTCCGAAGAACGTGTTATATATACCGGAATATCCGTTGTTTCGACAGTAAGGAACTGCGTAAACGGAAAGCTCCCGCTCCCGTGCTTTACATTACTGCGGTAGTCCTTGTCGATTATCAGTGCAAACATAAGCATAGCGATAAGGCATATCGCTCCGCACAGGAAAAATATGCGGATAAGCACCTGAACCGCCGTCAGCTTCTGCACACGGATATGGCGGAAACGGATATGATCTTTCAGCTTCATTCTTTAGTCTTTGAAAAAAGTCTGTAGACAAAAGATGCGGCAAAGGGGCATATTCTCGCTACGCTCAGAAGTATCAGCCCAAGCCCGAAGAAAAGGCTTGCCGCTCCGAAAAACAGCATCGTATATTCCGACAGGTCGGATACGAAAATACTGCCCTTTCCTATTATGCGTATAAATGCGGACGGCAGTGTTATCATGCCGTTTGCGGTAAGTGCAAGCGCAAATACCATAAGGACAAGTATGCCGGTAAATATCACCGCAGATAAGGCTATAAGGCATACGGTCCTGGGAATGCGTGCAAATCTGCATACTGTTTTTGTCTGCATAAAATCTCCTCATATCTATGTCTTATGGGCTGTGTTACGCTGTTTTGCGTCTTATACCCCATTTTGTTTTACAATTACGATTATTATAACATATTTAACTTGCCGTTGTCAAATTAAAGTGCCGATTTCCGCCCTTGTTACGACACGTTTTTCACAAGCACGGGTATAAAATACAAGCTGTAAGCATAACGCAACAAGAAAAAGGGGGAGTTTTTACGGGTGCCGGAGTTGAGATAATAAAGCGAAACGGCGGAATAACCGCTGTCATAAGCGGAGAAATCGGGCATTTTGAAGCATCGGGAATAAGGATAAGGATCGACGCAGAGCTTGAGCGGCTTATGCCGTCTATGCTTATTCTGGATATGTCCGGCGTATCATTTATGGACAGCTCGGGTATAGGGCTTATACTCGGCAGGCAACGCATTATGGAATCGTTCGGCGGCGGTGTGGCGGTGAAGAACCCGTCGCCGTCGGTACGCAGGATAATACAGGTGGCAGGCTTGTCACGACTTATAATAAGCGGTAAAAATACGGAGGATAAAAAATGAAGTGCGAAAATTATGTTAAGCTGTCGTTCCCTGCCCTGTCACGAAACGAAAGCTATGCGAGGGCGGCTGTAGGGGCTTTCGTTTCCCAGCTTGACCCGACAGTTGACGAACTGGGGAGCGTCAAGGCGGCGGTTTCCGAGGCGGTGACGAACTGTGTGGTACACGCTTATTCGGAATGTGAAACGGTGGGCATTATAAATATAACCGCCCGTATAAAAGATGAAGAAGTATACATAAAGATAACCGACAAGGGCTGTGGCATAGAAGATGTGAAAAAGGCGATGGAGCCGCTGTTTACAACAAAGCCGGAGCTTGAGCGGAGCGGACTTGGCTTTGCGGTTATGGAAAGCTGTTGCGATAAGGTAAAGGTATCATCAAAGGTAGGGAAAGGCACAACGGTCACGCTCACGTTCCGCTTTGAAAAAAGGGTGCTTAAATGAGCGCCGACAAGGACAATTCGTTCATCACGGAGCATTTCGCACTGGTGCATTCGATAGCAGGCAGATTCAGAAATCGGGGGATAGAATATGACGAACTGTTTTCGGCAGGCTGTGTCGGTCTTGTAAAGGCAGGCAACAATTTTGACGAAAGCAGGGGGCTGAAGTTTTCAACGTATGCGGTACCGGTCATCATGGGGGAAATAAAACAGCTTTTCCGTGACGGCGGAACGGTAAAGGTGAGCCGCAGTTTAAAAGAGCTGTCGCTGAAAATTTGCAGGCTCCGTGACGAGCTTATCAAAAACGGCGAAGAGCCGCATATTTCGGTGCTGGCGGAAAAGCTCGGGATAACGCCCGAAGAAGCATCGCTTGCGCTTGGGGCTTCGCTTCCGCCTGTTTCATTAAGCAGTTATGACGATGAGGAAAACGACGAGGGCAGTTTCGACCTGCCTGTTGAGCCTGAACAGCCGAAAGCGCTTGACAGGATGGCACTGCGACAGCTTGTTTCCCGTCTTGAGCCGATAGACCGCAGGCTTATAATACTGCGTTACAGCGAGGAATGTACGCAGAGCAGAACGGCAGAAATACTGGGAATGACGCAGGTGCAGGTGTCACGCAGAGAGAAGAAGATACTGGAGGGGCTGAGGAAGCAGTTATTGTGTTGATGCGGCAGGTTGCCGCTGACAATTCGCCGTTCTTTTTGCCTCTGCTTTGTCGAGATTACGTTATCGGCGGATATCTGTGACAGAACGATCGGATATGCGCATAATCACCAAAACCGATTCGGGAGGGGCAAGCCTCTCCCGTAGCATTTGCCACCACTTGAACCTTCATTTCCGTTTATAATTATCAGATAGGTGCATAGATTCTTTCTTTTCTACACAATCACCAAAACCGATAAGTTCTGTAGGCTTTTTTCTCTGCATTTTGACGGTGATGTAATATAATGTAAATTCGTTGTTCGAAAGCGTTTGTGAAAAGTCAACAAAAAACGTATGTATGGTTTATGTAAAAAGATTATAATAAACAAAAAATGTTGAAAACTCAGTTGAAACTGTTGAATTGCAACGGGGGCTGTCGGGATATACAATAGGTATTGTAATAATACTTATATGTACTTGCACAATGGCAGTCTGCCAGACTTAAAGTTCGTGTTTAAAACGAACTGCAAATTTATTATCCCTATCCCCAAACCCCTTCCCCTTGGGAAGGGGCTGAGTGTGGGGCTGCCGCCCTCGCCCCGCTTGGGGCTACGCCCCAAACCTCATTAAATAAACAAGAGATTATTATTTAGCAGTCTGGACAAATGCGCTTAGCAAAGTAAAACAATAATACCCGACAGGAAAGGAAGTTTTCAACTATGTCAAACGAAAGATATGAACTTAACAAAAACCTCGCCCAGATGTTAAAGGGCGGTGTAATAATGGACGTTACAACGCCTGAGCAGGCGAGAATAGCACAGGAGGCAGGCGCTTGCGCAGTTATGGCGCTTGAGCGTATCCCTGCCGATATAAGAGCCGCAGGCGGTGTTGCAAGAATGAGCGACCCTGCTATGATAAAGGGCATTCAGAACGCAGTTACAATTCCCGTTATGGCAAAGTGCCGTATCGGTCATTTTGCTGAAGCACAGATACTTGAGGCTATCGAGATAGATTATATTGACGAGAGCGAGGTTCTTTCTCCCGCCGATGACAAGTACCACATCGACAAGACAAAGTTCAACGTGCCTTTCGTATGCGGTGCAAAGGACTTAGGCGAGGCGCTCCGCCGTATCTCAGAAGGCGCTTCTATGATAAGAACAAAGGGCGAGCCCGGTACAGGCGACGTTGTACAGGCTGTAAGGCATATGAGAATGATGCAGCAGGAAATCCGCAGGCTGACATCTATGTCAAAGGACGAACTTTACCAGGCCGCAAAGGATCTTCAGGTCGACTATGAGCTTGTAAAGTATGTTGCGGAAAACGGCAAGCTCCCCGTTGTAAACTTCGCCGCAGGCGGTGTCGCAACTCCTGCCGATGCCGCTCTGATGATGCAGCTCGGCGCTGAGGGCGTATTTGTAGGAAGCGGTATCTTCAAGTCGGTCAACCCCGCAAAGAGAGCCGCCGCTATCGTAAAGGCCGTTACAAACTACACTGACGCTAAGATGATCGCAGAGCTGTCGGAGGATCTCGGTGAAGCTATGGTCGGCATAAACGAACAGGAAATTGCTCTCCTCATGGCAGAACGAGGTAAATAAGCGGCAATGTGCCGCCTCAAATTCCGACCTTTGCGGCGGGTCGCCGCTGACCATTCCGACCTTTTTAAAGGTTGGTGCGTTGCTAACGCTATCGAAACGGTCGGGGATAAACGATATTTGGGCTTATTGCGATTTGCGGCGGGTCGCCGCCGACTGTTCCGACCTTTGCGGCAATGTGCCGCTTCAAATTCCGACCTTTTTAAAGGTTGGTGCGTTGCTAACGCTATCGAAACGGTCGGGAATAAACGATATTTGGACTTATTGCGATTTGCGGCGGGTCGCCGCTGACTGTTCCGACCTTTGCGGCAATGTGCCGCTTCAAATTCCGCCTTTATTAACATTAGAAATAAGTAAAGGCTTGCAAAACGGCGGATTTATAAAAGTGCTGAGCAAAAAGATTGCTGTAATAAACCGCTCAGCCGAAAGGACACAACTAATGACAGTAGCAGTTCTTGCGCTTCAGGGCGCATTTGCGGAACACGAAAAAATTCTCTCAAAGCTCGGTGCAGACAGCTTTGAGATACGTCAGAAAAAGGATCTTGACCGCAGCTTCGATCGCCTTATAATTCCCGGCGGTGAAAGCACGGTGCAGGGAAAGCTGCTCCGTGAGCTTGATCTTTTTGACGGCATAAAGAGCCGTATTGAAAGCGGTATGCCTGTCTACGGCACTTGCGCAGGTCTTATACTGCTTGCGAAGTCTATCTCTAACGACAGCGCACAGCACCTGCAGACAATGTCTATTGTTGCCAACCGCAACGCTTATGGCAGACAGCTCGGCAGCTTCCATACCGAAGCGCAGTTTGAGGGTATCGGAGAAATTCCTATGACGTTTATCCGTGCGCCGTATATCGACAAGGCTTATGACGATGTACAGGTTCTCTCGGAGGTGGACGGAAAAATAGTAGCCGCAAGACAGAAAAATCAGCTTGTCACAGCCTTCCACCCGGAGCTTGACGGCGATACAAGAGTACATGAGTATTTTCTGAATATGTAAAGATATGTCTGATCCGCTGTTTTTTAAACGGCGGATCCGACTGTCGAAAAACCTCTATCGTTGTTAAAAATGGGGTTGAGGGGCGTAGCCCCCAACAGGGACTTGGGGCGGTAGCCCCACACTCAGCCCCGGCACGGACGCCGGGCGTGTATGCCCAAAGGCTCTGCACGATGCAGAGCCAACCAATCATACACAGCCTTTCACGAGGGAAAGGGGTTTGGGGATAGGGATAATAAATCAGAAGTTTATTTCAAAAACAGACTTTTTCTGCAAGCTGATCCGCTGTTTTTTAAACGGCGGATTTTTTTGTTTGCATCGCTCCGGTAACGCCTTGCTTGCCCTCCCGTTATAACCTTATCGCTCTTGCCGACACCGACAATTCCGCAAGCTCCCCAAAAACTAAGCTCCATTCATTTTGCATATTTTTGAAAAATTTTTCAAAACCCTCTTGACAAATTGCAAAAGCAGTGATATAATAAAGCCTACAAAGTCGATAGGCTTTTAGAGATTAAACCGAACCGAAAACGAGGTAAGGATATGAACAAGGATATGACAAGATATATCAGCGATTTCCGATGTTGATTTTAGCAGTATCTTCAAAGTAAGACAGATATACTTTTGTTGTAAATGCAACACACGGTTTTATACCGACGGAATAACAAGCGAAAATTAAACTTAACGTATAGCAGATTATGAATCGAAAAGGAGAAAATCACAATGAGAACATTTGACAAGATCACAGACCTTATAGGCGGCACACCCATATTAAAGCTCAACAACTACATAGCTCTGAACGAGCTTCCTGCAAACATCTACGCAAAGCTCGAATACTTCAACCCCGCAGGAAGCGTAAAGGACAGAATCGCAAAGGCGATGATAGACGACGCCGAGGCTAAGGGCGCACTTAAGCCCGGTGCAGTAATAATCGAGCCTACAAGCGGTAACACAGGTATCGGACTTGCCGCTGTAGCCGCTTCAAAGGGCTACAGAATAATCCTCACAATGCCCGAAACCATGAGCGTTGAGCGCCGTAATCTGCTCAAGGCATACGGTGCGGAGCTTGTACTTACAGACGGCGCAAAGGGTATGAAGGGCGCAATCGCAAAGGCAGAGGAGCTTGCACAGCAGATTGAGGGCGGATTCATTCCCAGCCAGTTCACAAATAGTGCAAACCCCACCGCTCACTTCAATACAACCGGTCCTGAGATATGGGAAGATACGGACGGAAAGGTTGACATCTTCGTAGCCGGCGTAGGCACAGGCGGTACGATTTCAGGCGTAGGTAAGTACCTCAAGAGCAAAAACCCGAATGTAAAGGTAGTTGCGGTTGAACCTGCAAGCTCGCCCGTGCTTTCAAAGGGTGTAGCAGGACCTCATAAGATACAGGGTATCGGCGCAGGCTTTGTTCCCAAAACGCTTGATACCAAGATTTACGATGAAATAATCGCAGTCGAGAACGAGGACGCATTCGCTACAGGCAAAACGCTTGCAAGAAAAGAGGGCTTACTTGTCGGCATCTCGTCCGGTGCGGCTGTATATGCGGCTACACAGCTTGCTAAGCGCCCCGAGAACAAGGGCAAGAACATTGTTGTTCTTCTCCCCGATACAGGCGACCGTTACCTCTCAACACCTATGTTCGCAGAATAATTCAGAAATTTCTATACCCAATTTTATATAGCCATCGCAAAAGCTGTCTCAAGCGGACAGCTTTTTGCATTTTGGCTATTAAACAATTTCAAATTATCACTGAAAATCCGCATCATAACGTTATATTATAACTGCATTTTGCAAGTTGTCAATTCTAAACTTGCACAAACGTGCTTGTGCTATAGCACAAAACCCTGTAAAACCGGTTGACCTTACTGCTTTTCGGTAGTACAATACAGGTAAAGAAAAAACAAGTACCGCAACGGCGCAGGACGATGAAAGTTCTGCGCCGTTTTGTTTACAAAGGAAAGGATGACGTAAAAATGTATGAATGCAGTTTAGACAGAATGAAGGATAAGATCTCCACTTTCAGCAAATTCGGTGATGCAGGCCACGGCGGTATCACACGTTACTCGCTCTCGCCCGAGGCTATTATGGCCCGTAACGAGTTCATCAAGCGTATGAAGGCTATCGGCGCAGAGATCGAGATAGATGATGTTGCTAATATCTACGCAACGCTCCCCGGCACAGACCCCGACGCAAAGCGTATCGTAATGGCTTCTCACTGCGACTCGGTAAAGAACGGCGGTAACTATGACGGTATACTCGGCGTTATGTCGGCTATGGAGGTGCTTGAAACAGTACACGAGAAGAACATCCCCCATAAGCATCCTCTCACCGCTATGATATGGACAAACGAGGAAGGTTCGCTGTATCCGCCCGCTATGATGTGTTCGGGTATCGTATGCTACGATTATCTGCCCGAAGATATCAGATGCAAGTTCAAGTATGAGGATATGATGAATTCAAAGAGTATCCTTGACAATACATCGACATTCGGTGAAGCGCTTGACAAGTCGGGCTTCAAGGGCGACAAGAAGTACCGCCTGTCACCCGACAGATATATGTATATGTTTGAAACTCACATCGAGCAAGGTCCTATCCTTGAAGATGCAGGAAACGATATAGGCGTTGTTGACTGTGTACTGGGTATGTTCAACTACAGGCTGAAGTTCTACGGACAGACGACCCACGCAGGCACATTCCCGATGCCCAAGCGCCGTGACGCATTCTTTGCCGCTTCACAGGCTCTGTGCTATCTGCATGAGGAAATCGACAAGCTCGGCTACAGCGACCTTGTTTACACAACGGGCGAGGTTGTATGCCACCCCTGCGTACATACCTGCGTACCCGACTTCTTCGACTTCTCGTTTGACTCACGTCACGAAGATCCCAATGTACTTGAAAAGGTACTGGCTATCGTAAAATCCTGCGAGGAAAAAACGTGGGCAGGCTGTACCTGCAAGGTAGAAAAGGCTTGGAACCGTGATACTGTCTACTGGGATAAGAAGCTGGTAAGCTATGTAAAGGCATCCGCAGAGGAATGCGGTATCAAGCACCAGTATATCCACTCAGGCGCAGGTCACGACGCACAGTTTGCCGCATATATGCTCCCGACAACTATGATATTCGTACAGTCGAAGGACGGTCTTTCACACTGCGAGCCGGAATATTCAAGCCCCGAGCATTGCACTGAGGGCGCAACGGTTATGCTGAATGCTGTTCTCAAGGCAGATAATGATTGATTATAATGACAACCACTTCTTTTTTTGGTATATTTCCTGACTGATTTTGCTTTATCTGATTTACTTTCACCCGCTTTTACGGCGGGTGATTTTTTTGCGGTCGGGGTTCATTACGGACAGTAATTAAAAATAGAATAATAAGGCTTGATTTTTTATTTAAACTATGGTACAATAGTACAGTATCAGAAATAGAACCCGTGATTATGGGTGTAAGCCCTGTGCAAGGGAGTCCTGTGAACCATGTCAGGCGGGGAACCGAGCAGCATTAAGCAGTTATGACCTGTGCCGCAGCAAGTTTACACTCATAATCATGGGTTCTATTTTTGCGTATCGTTTTATTTACCGATTATTATGTACTTTTTCACGGGAGGTTAGTTATGCATCTTGCTCTTTATCGTAAGTATCGTTCTGCCACCTTTGACGAAGTAATTTCGCAGGAACATATAACCACCACGCTGAAAAATCAGATAAAGGCCGGCACTCCGGCTCACGCTTATCTGTTCACTGGTTCGAGAGGTACGGGTAAGACCACCTGTGCGAAGCTGATGGCAAAGGCGGTAAACTGCTTATCTCCCGTTGACGGCAACCCCTGCGGAGAATGTGAAAGCTGTAAGGCAATAGCCGCAGGCTGTCCGGATATAATCGAGATGGACGCAGCCTCAAACAACGGCGTTGACGATGTAAGGGCATTGCGTGACGAGGTTATGTATGCTCCGACTGTCTGCCGTTATAAAGTTTATATAATAGACGAGGTGCATATGCTGTCCTCACAGGCATTCAACGCACTTCTGAAAACCATAGAAGAACCGCCGCCGCACGTTATATTCATACTTGCGACTACCGAGATACACAAGGTGCCTGCGACTATCGCATCAAGATGTCAGCAGTTCCGCTTTTCAAGAATCGACGTAGAAGAAAGTACAAAGCGGCTGTGCGAGATAGCAAAAAAAGAAAACGTAAATATAACAGAGGATGCCGCAAGGCTAATCTCCAGATTGTCCGACGGCGGTATGAGAGATGCGGTTTCACTGCTTGACCAGTGTATAAGCGTGAGCGCCGACATTGACGAAGAAACCGTAAGGACTACCGCAGGCATCGCAGGAACAGACCATCTGTTCACGCTTGCACAATGCATACACGAGCAGAATGCGCCTGAGGCGCTGAAAACTCTCGATGAGCTTCACAATCAGTCGAAGGATCTTATGCTTCTTCTTGACGAGCTGTTGTCGCATTTCAGAAATCTGTGCATACTGTCGGCAACGAACTCCGACTTTTCTCTCATCCCTGCAGGAAGCGGAACAAGAAACGCTCTTGCAAGGCAGACAAAGGAGTTTACTCTCGGAGAAATAATGCGATGTATGGATATACTGCAGGACTGCATTGCGAGAACTCCGAAAACGGCAAAGCGTAAGACGGTTGCCGAAATGTGCCTTATAAGGCTGTGTACGCCACGTCTTGACAGTGATACATCGGCATTGTCGTTAAGGCTTGAAAAGCTGGAGAACAGACTCGACAAGCTGTGTGACGGCGAGATAAGCATTCAGCCGAGAGCCACAGCGCAAACCGCTGAAAGCATAGAAAAGCATATACCGGCGCAATCCGCAAAGCCCGTAAGCGTAACCGGCGACAGACCGCAGGATATTATTGCGGATACGCTGAACAGGATAGAAAATAAAATCACATCCGCTGATGATAAGCAGAAGGACGTAACAGCTCCGACCGCTTCGGTACAGCAGAGCGGTACAGAGCGGAATGCCGCAGACAGCAAGCCGGACTGGCTGTTTGAAGGTAGTGGCGGTATTGATGAAAACGCAAGTACAGGAAACGAAGACACTCCTCCGTTTGACCTTGACGAACCGCAGGCAAGCGTTGCTCCCGCTCCACAGGAACAGGCAAGCAATACAAGCGGTGACGGAAACAAGCCGGACTGGCTGTTTGAGGGTACGGGCGGTGCTGATGATAACGCAAGTGCAGGAAACGAAGATGCTCCTCCGTTCGACCTTGACGAACCGCAGGCAAGCGTCGCTCCTGCTCCACAGGAACAGGCAAGCAATACAAGCGGTGACGGTAATAAGCCGGGCTGGCTGTTTGAGGGCACGGGCGGCACTGATGATAACGCAAGTGCAGGAAACAAAGATATTCCTCCGTTTGACCTTGACGAACCACAGGCAAGCATTGCTCCGACAGAGCAGGAACAGACAGTAAAGACAGAGAACAATCTTTCCGAACAGAATAAAAAGAATCTGTCGGCAGGCAGTGTGCAAAGTACCGGTAATGCCGATCCGCAGGTAACCGAGATACTCGACAGACTTCCCGTTATACTGCAGGCTATACTGGGACAGGTGCAAGTGACGCTCGGTCGGGATACGGTGAATATCAGCGGTTATCAGAAATTCCAGTATGATTTCCTGACAACAGGCGACTCGAAGGAACGGCTTGAGAAAGCCGCCGAAGAGGTAACAGGCAGAAGGCTTGTAATGACCTTTGACAATATCGGCGATACAGCCGAAAGCAAGGATAAAAGCGACCCTGTTTCCGATTTCTTATCAAGAGCGGAAAAAATGGGCGTAAAAATAAAATACAAAAAACCAAAAAATTAAGTCATTGACTTAAAGATACGAAAGGAAAAATCACAATGAAAGCAAGATTACCCAAGGAATACCAGAACAGAGGCGCAAACAACATGAACAGCATGATAAAGCAGGCTCAGAAGATGCAGGAAGACATCGAGCGTGTACAGGCTGAGCTTGAGGCAAGAGATTTCACAGCTTCTGCCGCAGGCGGTATGATTGAAGTTACAATGAGCGGTGCAAAGGTACTCAAGGAAGTTAAGCTCAACCCCGAGGTTGTTGACAAGGACGCTATCGAGGATCTTCAGGACGTTATCGTAGCAGGCGTAAATGCCGTTATCACACAGATTGAAGAAGTAAGTGCCGCAGAGATGGAAAAGGTAACAGGCGGAGTTAACATTCCGGGACTTGTTTAATGGCTGAATATAATTCTCAGCCGCTTATAACGGCGGCGCAGGAATTCGCCAAGCTCCCCGGCATCGGTCTTAAAACGGCGCAGAGGCTGGCATATTATATACTGAACGCCCCGGAGGAAGAAGTGGAGCAGTTTGCGTCCGGAATTCTACGGGCAAGACGCAGTATGAAGCTGTGCAGTGTATGTCAGAATATCTGCAGTACGGACAAGTGCGATATATGCTCGGACAGCCGCAGGAACCACAAAGTCATATGCGTTGTGGAAAGTCCCAAGGACGTTTCCGCCATAGAACGAAGCGGCGGCTTTGACGGAGTGTATCATGTGCTTCACGGGCTGTTGTCACCGATGAATTCGATAGGTCCTCAGCAGCTTAAAATAAAGGAGCTTATGGCAAGGCTGTCGGATACGGACGAGGTCATAATGGCTACAAGTCCGACTATCGAGGGAGAGGCTACGGCAACATATCTTTCAAGAATGATAAAGCAGCTGGGAGTAAAGGTGACCCGTCTTGCGTATGGTCTGCCTGCGGGCGCATCGCTTGAATATGCGGACGATGTTACGCTCCAGAGGGCGCTTGAAAACCGTAACGAAATATAATTTTCTTCGGGAAAGGAATATAATAAATGACACAGGAACAGTTGAATGCAATACAGGAACAGACAAAGAAAATAACCAACCCGAAACTGCTCGAAGTGATGAGAACGCTGAAAAAATGCGCTGAAGAAAAAACAAATCCCGAACCGCAGTATCAGGTGGATTATATCGACAATCTGATGGAGGCAAGACTTCTTGCGCCTGTAACCGTGACGGATATGTCGGGGGAGAACGAAAATCAGATGAAGGTACAGTTCTCGCACCTTACAAATCCTCAGAACGAGAAATATTTTATGGTGTTCACCGATATGGAAACAATGCAGAAGAACATCAATGATATAAGCAAGATCTGCGTAATCGCCGTTACATATAAGGATCTTTCCGCTATGCTGTCACAGCCGAAGTGTGCTATGAAGGGCTTTGTTATAAACCCCTTCACCGAGAACATTATCTGCGGTCCTCATCAGGCAGAGGTCATAGCAAATTATATAAGGCAGAAAAAATTCAACAGCGGCGAGCTTACTGTCATAAACGAGGTTACTGGCGTGCCGGACACTGTTACCAAGCCTATAACGAGCTATTTTGACAGCCGTAAGGATATTAAAAAGGCGTATATTATGAATATGCGCAAGGTAAATCAGCTCAACCGCCTTATAATCGTGGATTTCGAGGGTGAGGACGACAAATTCAACGACTTTACCAAGGACTTTACCGAAAAGGTGCTGAAGGATATAAACGACGAAAAAGCGCCGTTTATGATAATGAACTTCAATCAGCCTGCCGCAAAACAGGCGACAAAAGAAAAAGTTCCGTTCTATGTAAAGGTTTAACGGCTTTAAACGTTATGCAAAAAATGAACACAAACAAAAGAGGCTTTTGCCTCTTTTTTGTTTATTCTGCGGAAATTTTCTTTAATTTTTTGCATTTACTTGACGAAAAAGCGGTTATGATATATCATTATACTGTATAAATAGGTCTACGGACCGGACAGGAGAAATCATGAAAAACATTATCTCTGCTTCAATGCTTGCGAGCGACCTTACAAATATAGAAAAAGAAATCCGCCGTACCGAAAACGCACAGATCGAGTGGCTTCATATAGATGTTATGGACGGAGTTTTCGTTGACAATATAACCTACGGGAACAACGTTGTTGCCGCTATGCGTAAAGTGAGCAATATATATTTCGACACGCACCTTATGGTGACAGATCCCACAAATCTTATACCGCTTTTCGCCCTTGCGGGCAGTAATATGCTTACTATCCACCTTGAAAGCAAAGGCGACACAACGGCAAACCTTAAGTATATAAAGAAAAGCGGTATGAACGCAGGACTTGCCATAAAGCCCGCTACAGACTGGAAGGAAGTAATACCTTATCTGCCGCTGTGCGATATGGTGCTTGTAATGACCGTTGAACCCGGCTACGGCGGACAGGGATTTATTCCGCAGTGCGCCGACAAGGTGGCGATGCTCCGTAAATACTGCAACGAAAACGGATTTGACAAAATGAATATACAGGTTGACGGCGGTATCAACACGGCAACCGCCGCAACAGTTAAAGATGCCGGTGCAAACGTACTTGTAGCAGGAACATATCTGTTCAGGGCGAAGGATATGAGGGAGGCGGCAGACGCTATACGCTAAAAGCAGTCGGGCAACAGCTCAGTTGCTTTGTCTGTAAGCAGAGTATAATATTCCTCCGTGTCGCTCATACGGCTGAGATCCGTATATAACGGAAGGCGGTACTCCGACACGATGTGCCGTATAATGCCGATGCGGCTTTCGGACGATTTGCTCTGCGGCAGGTGAATGGCAAGACGGTAATCTTTCCCGTCACGGTCTGCGTATAAGGATACACGGTCTGCGACAGCCTTAAGCGCCTTGCAAAGCCTTGCGAGAACGCAAAGCTCTCCCTCGCAGATGACCGTCGTAAGCGGCGGACGGCAGGATGCGTTTTTTCCGGACGGAGTGCCTTTAAGGCAGGAGATATACAAGGTACAGCCTCCGTCGCTTTTCGGGAAAGCCTCGACAAGCAGACGTTCTCCGCAAAGCCCGAGATTATGATCTTCGCTGAGGCAGGATATAAGTCTTGACAAGGCAAGCTCTGAGGTACGGGAATCGCCCGAAATATCTTCGCATTTAATGCGGTATCCGTCCATATCCGACGGATCGAGCGTAATTTTTACGGTATTTCCTGCAAGCTCATCTATCTGCATGGGACACCTCCTGTTAAACCGGTTAAACAGCTTATAGTCTGAAAGGACAAAAAGATATAATGAATACAACCACAAATGAAGCTCTTCTTAAGAAGATAGACGAAGCTCCTTTGCTGATGTCAAAGGAGGCGGCTAAGAAAAAACTGCGTAAGCCGAGAAGCATATACGGCGATCAGATACTTTTTATGCTGGCGATAACCGTCATTGCCACCTGCTTTTACGGCATGAGGGTAGTAGCGGTGTGCGCCTGCTCGGTGCTTGCCTGCATACTGACCGATATGGTCGGCTGTTTCCTTTCAAAGAAGGAATACGGTGTAAAAGACCTGTCAACCATAGCCTACGGTATGGCTCTTGCTCTTATGCTCCCTGCAAGCGTTGAATATTATGTAGTGATAATCGGCGCAGTGCTTGCAATTACGGTAAAGCATATATTCGGCGGCAAGGACAACTATATATTCAATCCTGCGGCGGTTGCGATAGCGTTTCTTATAATCTGCTATCCGACACAGGTACTGATGTATCCCCAGCTTGGCGCTCATCCGGAAATATTCGGAGATACGGGAACGCTTGTAAGCGGAATCGAGAGCAGTTTTATAAAGAACGGCGCAATGCCGTCACTGACTCCTCTTGAGATACTTATGGGAAGATTCCCCGGCCCTATGGGAACTACTCATATACTCGTGCTGATAGTAAGCGGTATCTGCCTTATCTGCAGAAGAAGCGTGTCGCTTTCCGCTACTGTGGGCGGAATAGCCGTAATGGGCGTGCTTTCCTATCTCACAAGCAGTGTAGAGCCTGCTATGGACGCTGTTATATTCCGTTTTGTAAGCGGATTTGTACTGTTCGGCTTTATATTCCTTGCGAGCGATCCGCAGACGCTTCCGTTTACAAACGGCGGAAGGGTGCTGTACGGCATAGCGCTCGGCGTAATCACGGTTATATTCAGAAATTCCGCAAATATCGAGGGAATATTCGTGTTCTCCCTGCTGATAGTAAACGCTCTGTCGCTGTATCTTGACAAGCTGGCATTCGTAATAGGCGTACAGACAAAACAGCTTTTAAGATACCTTAAGCATAACCTCGGCTCGTTTGAGCGAATGACAGAGGACGCAAAGCAGGGTAAGACGCCGAAGCTTTCAGATACGCAGGAAATTATGATTGAACCTGTTAATTATAATATGCCCCCTATCGACAATAAGGTCACAAAGGTAAAACGTCATAAAAAGTCGGTAATGGAGAATCTTTCCGACAAAATATCGGATTCGGTAAAGAAGAAGAAAGCTTCGGCTCAGACCGCCGGCGAAAAGGAAAAGGAGGCGCAGTATGGCTCAGGCAAAACAGATGAAGCCGGAAAAGACACGGAAAAGTGACTTTAAGTTCACCCGTGATCTTATAGACGGACTGGCAAAGCAGAATGTCGTGCTGATGACAGGCATTGTAAACGCACCTGTTATAATCGCCGCTACGACCTTCAAGAAGGGCGTGGTAATCGCTCTTGCTTTTGCGATAATATCGTTTCTGACGATAGTTACCTGTTCGTTTGTACCGAAAAAAATAGTTTATACCCTCAGAGTAATTATATATGCGCTGGTAGGCTCGGTCTATTATATCCCGACCGTACTTCTTTTAGAGCAGATCTTTCCGCTTACGGTCGAGCTTATAGGCATCTATATGCCGCTTATAATTACAAACGCTCTTATCTTCTCGAAAACGGAAAGCCGTTTCTATCTTGAGGACAAGCTGAAAATGATAATCGACGTAATTTTCTTCATAGCGGGCTTCGGTGCAGTGTGCGTCCTTACCGGAGGCTTCAGGGAGCTGATATGCTTCGGCACGTTTGCCGGAATAAAGCTGTTTGATTTCAAGATTGCGGCTTTTGAATCTCCTTTCGGCGGATTTATACTTGTCGGAATAATGGCAGGTATGTTCAGGGCGCTTTACAACTATCTGCGTAACCGCAGAATAAGGCTTAACAGCGAGGAGCATAACAAGGCGGCGACTCACACCTACCGTTCAAGCACCGAAAGCAAGCCGGCTGCACCCCATCTGCTTCCCTCGCAGGACGACAACGTAAAGGAGCGCAGTGATGGATAAATTAGTACTTTTTATCAATACGGCTATGCTCGCTATGTTTGTCGAGAATGCGATATTCTCCCGTGCGCTCGGCACAAGCGTGGCATTCTACGCATCAAGAAAAAAAGAAAGCATATTCGGACTCGGTCTTGGCATAACATACGTTATCGTGGTTTCAAGCTGTATCACGTTCTTTATAGACGGGTGGCTTGCCGACTGGCAGTATTTTTATGTTGTCATGCCGCTTATATACACGCTGACGGTGAGCATAGTATATACGGGCAGTCTGCTTCTCCTGTGGAGATTCCTGCCAAAGATATTCAGAAACATCAAGAAATACGTTCATCTTTCGGTGTTCAATGCGGCAGTGCTGGGAGCATTGTTCCTGAACACGACATACCACGCTGATTTCTTTTCGTATATGGGATTCGGTGTCGGAATAGCGGCAGGCTTTTTCATTGCGGTGTTCTTCCTTCATATTGCAAACGAAAGGCTCAATTCTCCGCTTATTCCCGAGGCCTTCAGAGGAATGCCGATAATGATGGTTTTTGTCGGCATTATGTCACTTGCATTCTATGCGCTGACAGGATATAACACAGGCGCTATCTGATAATTTCTAAAATGGAGATACTGATATGAGCAGAAAAAAAGGATTCAAGGTAAAACGTTCAAGAAGAAATCTGTATAAAAAACGTAAAAGCACCGGCAGGAAGATATTTGACGGGGTTCTTTTCGTTGTGATACTGGGCGCATTTGTCTTTGTGGGATACTCGGTCGCTTCTCCGCTGATAAAGTTTTTCGGCGGAAACGGGGACAATTCCTCTGTGAGCGAGCCTGCGTGGACGCCGCCCGAATCGCTCCCCGAAACATCGGACAGCAATTCGCAGGCGAACACTTCGGATAACACGTCCGACAACTCAGGCGGCAGTGATACAACAAAGGATAACTCCTCCTCTGCACCAAACGAGGTAACATCTGCTTTTGCGACGGTCGCTCCCGACTCCGCACTGAAAAGCGATGCCGCACTGAATAAGTTCCTTGCCGAAGCAAAAGACAGCGGTTATAATACCGCCGTATTTACGCTTAAAAACACAACAGGCGAACTGTTATACAAATCATCGCTTAAGGCTGTAAAGGACAACACAGACGTAAATAAGGGCAGTCTGACGGCGGCTCAGATAGTAAAGGCGTGCAAGACAGCAGGAATCACTCCCGTTGCAGCTATAACAACGCTTTACGACAGAAAGACACCGTATCTTTTCGATAATGCGGGATATATAATCTCTGACGGTAACTGGAGCTGGCTGGACGCCGCCGCCGATAACGGCGTCAAGCGGCTTGCTCGTTTCTTTTTTTGTTCTTTTTATTTCCTACTGCATATCAAATGCCATACTGCAAGCACCGGATGATACAACAGCATCCTTGGTCCTGAAAACCGCATAACCTGCCTGATCTGTTCTCTCATCTCCGGCTTATAACAATGTACCTTACAATTCGCACAAAACGTCTTTTCTTCCATGAATGGACACTTTTGACTTCTTTGTTTTGCATAATCCGAAAGTTTTTGACAGTCAGGACACATCTGCCCTTCCTGTCTTTTTTCTTTCGGATGTTTTTTTCGGCAATACAGCCGGATCATCTCTTCCACGACATACTGTTCTTTCTGCCGTTTCTTTTCTACTTTGTCCATCTTACTCTACGCTTTCTGCCATTTCAGCTTCAGGCTTTTCTGTCTTAACTCTTAAGAAGAAGTATAACAGGTGGCATACCCACACAACTGCGATACAGATTCTTCCGATTGGTACATTCTTCACGCAGATAAAGCCGATTGCCATGACTACCGTTACCATTCCTGTCGTGTGAGTTCCATGTGCCAATTTCTATCATATTCAGACATCAATTTCAATGTAATTCACATTTTATGACTCTATTCGCAACCATATTGGATTGCACTTTCAATTTGCAACTGTTTTCGATTGCGCTTTTACAGGAAGCTGTGATTTATTGTGTCAGGCACCATTGTTTTTTAATATCTCACTTACATCAAATCCAGTTCCATCCGGAAGCTGCATATCTATAATTGCCAGGTCAAAATTATAATGTTCAATTAAACTTCTGGCATCTTTTATACGTGTGGCATGATTTGTTTCATAACCTTCTGTCTCAAGTGCATACAGAATCCCCGAAGCAATCATTGTGTCATCTTCCACCAAAAGTATTCTACTCATGAATTATAGTCCTTTCGTTATCGTTATAAGATATTTGCCTTAATATTGTTATCATCTATAGTAATACCTCCAAATATGGTCTTAATATCTTTTCAACATGAAACATGGATGCATATTTCATAAGTGTCCTCAAATTTTTATCTTTGCGTCTGGCATATTGCTTTAAGGCATCCTGAAAGACCTGCATTTTTTTACATTCCTCATATGTTATTTTATATATAGGTCTGTTTCCCACAGTTTTTTTAAGAGATTGATGATCATATTGGTCCAAAAGCATTAATGCATCTGTATACGAACTAACAGCCTTTAAAATTTCTGACTCTTCAACCTCCAATGTGCACACAAGCATCTTTGTTTGAATACCAACAGTTCTTTCAAAAGCTTGCAATCGTTTTCCATTAATAGCATAACCTTGAATCACATATTGCTTTAACACAGAATTAGCCCATCTAATTCTCCTGAAGAAAGAATATTGGAAATATGCTCACTCACTGTAGCATGCTTAACATCAAATAATTAATCGCATCTTCAACAGTCATACATGTAGCATACTCCTGCAAATTCCAGTTGATATTTCACTTATTTTAGGAAATTTAATAACTGTTATATTTGATTATCAAATTCTTCGCAAACCC